>ENA-ORIC01001013-ORIC01001013.1-human-gut-metagenome-genome-assembly--contig:-NODE-1013-length-30234-cov-4.223729_pt1 | contig 30234 bp, 30 predicted proteins | sample MGYA00243023_ERZ508732 | MGnify/ENA primary metagenome ERZ508732 (study PRJEB26277, sample SAMN04329767) | human gut metagenome | biome: human-associated habitat | host: Homo sapiens | place: USA...
TGCCGCCGACAAGGGCGGCAAGTGGGAGATTTGCGGCATTTGCGAAGGCATTGAACCGGCCGTGTTTAACAGATTGAAGGCTCTGCTGGATGCCGGAAGACGTGAAGAGGCCTGGGAAGGTTGTCTCCAGTACGTCCTGGATAATACCGCCGCCGTGCGTTCCTGGCTGGGTTCCGACGCTTTTCCTGGCGTTGAATTCATCCTGCGGGATCATTATTTCAATTCCGGGAGCAGGAATACCGGGAAGATTTTGCAGCGCGCGCTGAATATTCACGGCGCCGGGCTTGTGGTGGACGGGATTGTCGGCCCCAGGACCAGGCAGGAGTTGCAGGACCAGCTGGCCGCCACGGGTGAAGCGGTGTTCCTTATCGCTCTGCAGGAGAAGCGTCAGGCGTTTTACCGCTCGTGCAAGCAGTTTTCCGTGTTCGGGAAGGGCTGGCTGAACCGCTGTGACGATGCGTTCAGCGTGGCGCAGGAGCTTGTTTAGTTGTTTTCATCATTAGTTGTTATGAGTTCAAATCCATTAAAAGCTGTCGGAGGGGCCCTGGCAAATATCGCCACGTTCGGGGGATATGGAGCCAATAAGGCGGCCAAGAAGCAGGCAAGCGCCGCCAACGCTATGGCCGATGCCATGGCGAATGCCCCGGAGCAGAAGGTTATTACTACGGAAACCAAGGATGTTTCCCAAGCGGAGGATGCGGTGAATTCGTCTGCCCGCCGCCGCTTGAAGCTTAGTAATACGACGAACCGGAGCAATCCTCTTTCTTCCCTGGCTGGCCTGAGGAAGACGCTGGGTTGATTTTTACACAGGAGATTCATGGAAAATGTTAAAGATTTATTGAGGACGGCAGACGCCCTATTCACGGAGATGAATAAGAATTCCGGGGATTGGGATGAATTGCGCCGGCGCATCATGCCGAGGATGGAGGGGAAAGCCCGCCAGCAGGAACAGGCTAATGAGATGACGGCTGCGTCCAGTTTTTCTCCGGTGGCGCATAAGTCCCTTTTGAATTTGGCGTCCGCTCATCTTCTTTTTATTACTCCCATGGATCAGAAGTGGTTTTCCCTGCGGCCGCAGGAGGAAAGGGATGATTACACCGATGAGGATGACTGGTACAGCAAAGCGACGGAGGCCGTCTACCGTGCGCTGGCGGATTCCAATTTCTATGCGGCGGCCCACGAGGTTTACCTGGACCGTTGCCTGACGGGTACAGGCTGCATGTTTGCAGATGTTTCCCGTGACGGGTCCCTGGTGTTCAAACACGTTCCTACCGGGACTTATGCGATTGCCGAGGGAGCCCACGGGGAGGTGAATACGCTGGTGCGGACGTTGAAGTTTACTGCCCAGCAGGCCGTGGAGATGTTTAAGCTGGGTAATCTGCCTGTCAAGATTCAGGAGGCGTATAAGAATGCGGAGAGGCGATATACCGAGATGTTCGAGTTTGTTCATCTTGTACTGCCCAACAGCCGGGCGCAGTTCGGTTCCGACATGGTAAGGCCTAGCCGCCGCAAGTGGTTGGACGTGTATATTGCCAGGGAGGCGGAGAAGATTGTTTTCCATGGCGGCTTTTACGAGTTTCCTTTTCTGGTGACGCGCTTTTTGAAGGGCGGCGTTTCTTCTTACGGAGAGGCTCCGGGGAAGGCTGTGCTGCCGGAGATCAAGGCTACCCTGCTGATGGATCGGGTGATGGATGTGGCCGGCAGCCGGGCGGCCATTCCCAGCGTTATCGTGTCGGCTAAGATGGCAAAGGAGGTTGATTTGCGGGCCGGAGGCAAGACGGTTGTTCCGGATGAGCTTATTGGTTCACAGTTGCCGAGGGAATGGGCGAACGTGGGGGATGTGAGGTTTATGCTGGAGCGGCAAGATAAGAAGGAGAAGTTGATCAGGGAGGCGTTTTTCAATGATATTCTCCAGGTGGTTTCAAGCGTGGACCGCGAGATGACGGCTACGGAGGTGAATGCCCGCGAGTCGGAACGCATTATTTGCTTTTTTTCTTCTTTTATTCAGTTTTCGCAGGATTTTCAGACGATGATGAATCGCATTGTCTGCCTGATGTTCCGCAATACGCAGGGGGCCGTGCTTCCGGGCGACGCGCCCGATGAGTTTTTTGTCCGTTCCGCCGATGGGGGGAAGTTTGAGTTGCGGACTCCCCGCACCCGTTATCTGGGCAAGATTGCCCAGGCATTTGACCGTTTGCAGAGGTACGGCCTTGAGGGGGTGTTGAATGGGTTGGCGAAGTATATCCAGGTTTCGGGCGATACCCGCATTGCCAAGCGCATGAAGGCATGGGAGGTATTGCGGTTTATGTGGGACAGTTCCGGCGCCCCGTCCAAGTGCATTGTGTCCGCGTCCGAGAATAGCAAGATGGTTGAGGAGGAGAAGGCGCAGGAGGATCAGATGCGTCAGGCCGCCCTTGCGGAGCAATTGGCCAGAGCCGGCAGGGATAGCGCCGCGGCGTCCGCACAGTTTAATACGGATTCATGATGAATATGTTTGAAGATAAGCCGACACCGGAACAGGTTGAGTTTCTCAAGAGGCTCAACCGGAGACGAGCCGCGCTGAAGGAGGCTTTTACTCCGGAGGTGCTGGATATTTTAGAGAAGGAGTTCCAGACGAATTTGCCCTGCTTTCAAGGGAAGGCTGGTTCCTACGACCCCCTTGACGCGATGCGCCGAGACGCCCAAAGGGAAATGCTCCTGTGGGTGAAATACGAGATCGAACAATATAACCCTGATTTATGATATACAATAGATTATTCCACAATAGGTTCCTGAGGGAAGAGGCCATTCCCGGCAGCGAAGGTGAAGGCCCCGGCGGCGGAGCGCCGCCCCCGGCAAGTCCCGTGGACAGTCCGCCTCCCGCAGCTCCTCCAGTCCCGCCCAATCCCTACGATTTTTCAGGGGGTGCGGAACAGCCCGATCCGGATCCCGGCAGTCCTCCCCCGCTTTCTCCGCAGGAGGAGACCGAGTATGAGATTGATTTTGGAGAGGGGTTTGTGGAGAATGATGCCCTGCGAGATATGTTGAAGGGTCATGCCAGGGCGGCAGGGCTGCCGGCCGATGCCGCCGGGAAGTTTCTTTCCGAGGTGGCCGCCAGCATCCGCGCGGACGAGGAGGCTGCTTTTAAGGAGGCTGACGAGGCGTTGAAGGACGAATGGGGAGCGGAGTATGAGACGAATGTTTCTGCCGCCAAGGCGTTTGCCCGGAAGCTTTCCGTGGAGTCCGGCGTTTCTATGGAGAAGATGGCTGTGTTTGCGAGTCCGGACGGGTTCCGCGTTCTGCACGCCATTTCCCGGCTGACAGGCGAGGGAGGCTTGAAGGGCGGCGGCCAGATTCCGGCGAAGACGGATCCTGCCGACGAGGCTCAAGCTATTTTGTCCGACCCCAATCACCGTTATTATAAGGCGATCGCCGATCCTTCGCATCCACAGTGGCGGGAGGCTACCGATTATTATAATAAGCTGGTGGGGATTTCCGGTTAGTTTTTTTTGCGTTGACTATTGGTTCGGAGGGGTGTCCTGCTGTGCGGGGCACCCTTTCTTTTTTTTATTTGTTCAAGTTACGGTTGTATTCATCAGGCCTGGGGATGTGGCATGATGCCTCAAATGGATAAGGTGACCGTTTTTAACCAGGCTTTGGCCCAGTTTGGGGACCGGGAGTATGTGAAGGGTTCCCCAGCCGGTCGCACCGTTGATTTGTGGTGGCCTACCGTGTTGCGGGAAGCGCTGTTGTTCGGGGCATGGACCTGGGCAACCAAACGTGTTGAGATGGATCGCTCCGTTATGAGGCATCCGATTCCGGATGATTGCCTGCGCGTGCTGTATGTGGGGGCGGATTTGTTCCGCATTGAGGGGCGTGATTTGGTGGTTGAGCGTTACGGAAAACGCGCCGCCGGGACCGATAAGCTGGTGGTGGATTATCTTTCCGACGAGGTGGCCCGTTCCGAAGTGCTGCCGGATCACAGTCCGTTTTTTATCAAGGGCGTTGTGTTTCTTCTGGCGGGCAGGTGCGCTTTGAAGCTGGCTTCTTCTCCCCAGCTTGCGGCCGCTTTGGAGGCACAGGGGGAGGCGTTTTTAAGCAAGGCCCTTTATTGGGACACCTGCCAGCATTCTTCCAACGACCAGGATCCTTTAACAGAGATTTTAAGCAGTTCCATTTTCTGATGTTATGAGTTCCGATTTCGGGGTTTCCCAGCAGTATAAGTATCAGGGGCAGGCGGCTTTGAGCAACGGGCGCGCCACGCAGGCGGCTTATGAGAAGAAGGCCCGCGCCCTGGAGGCGGAGGCGGTTTCCGATTCCCACCTGGCCGCCCGCAATATGAAGCGGATGCGCCAGAATCAGAATGCCGCCATGGGGTCTGTACGGGCACAGCGCGGCGGATCCGGTTTTACTTCCGAGGGTTCCGGCAGCCAGGCGGAGGTGGCGGTGGCGGATGTGTGGGAGAGCGCCATTGGGGACGCGGCCCTTTCCAACGCTGTTTCCGATGCCAATAAGCGGTTTGCCGCGGAGTCCGCCCGATACCAGGGGGATCTGGCCATGATGGCGGCACGCAGCGAGGCGGACCAGTATAAGATGCTTTCACAGAATGCCCTTGGTTCTGCCATGATCCAGACGGCCCTGACGGTGGCGGGGGGTGTCATGGGGGGGGCAGGAATGTCCGGTGGCGGGTTGCTGGGGGGTGTTACCGAGAGCGGGGATGAGTGGGGAGCTAAGGTGGGAGGAACCCAGGGGGCTTTTTCCGGGATGATGAATGCTTATTCCCTTTCCGGTTCCCTGGGGGGGATGGTGCCGGGGAGCATGCAGTCTTCCAACAGGTTGAGGGATTCCCTGCTGGCTAATTTCATGGGTTTTGGAAAGAGATGAGCGTTTCTCCCATGCAGCAGGCTTTTTTTCTGATGGAAGCCCAGCGCCCAGGCTGGTTCCGGGAGACCGTTTCCCTGGCGGACGCGGGAGGAGGGATCGTGTGGTGCTGCCCTTCGTTGTTTTTTGCGGGGGTGCCGGATCCGGAGTCTCCCAGGACATTGATTATTCTTTTTGCCCACGGCCGCATGGAGGCCGTCAGGGAGCTGGCTTGTCTGGTGCAGGGGCGTTTTGACCGGGCAAGGTGGCAGCGCTGCATCCGCGGGCGCGAGGACTGGAAGGAGATTTCCATCACCAGGTTTTTAAGTTTTAACCGTTTCAAGATGAAAGAAGATGAGTGATTTACAGCAACCCATGTACGGAGGAGCCCGGATGAATGCGGCTTCCTCCACCCCTGCCCCGGTCCAGATGCCGGATGTTTCTTCCAAGCCCGTTCAGAGGGCGATGCAGAATGCCCAGGAGTTTGTGTCTGATGTTGCCCACCAGTACCAGCGCATGAAGGATTTCGGCGAGCAGACGCGGCTGGAAGGCCGGATGAATGATTTGGCCAGCGAGTTTGAGCAGGAGATGACCCGGAGATTGGGGTTTGCCCGCGGTCATGAGCTGTCTTTTTACGATCGTGACGGGAGGCTGAAAGAGAGCGCCCTGAATACGTTTGTACGGAATTACGAAGGGAAGTTCCGCGGATTGAAGGGGAGTTTTGTTTCCCAGGAGGAGGCCGCCAGGTTCGGAGCCAGACAGCAGGATGTGATGCGCCGACTCCAGGGGAGGGCTTCCGAGCTGGTTCTTAAGGGGCAGATTCAGGAGTCCAGGCAGGCTTTTGAAGAGGGGTTGAAGGGGGATTTGCTGCGGAGGGATTACCAGGGAGCTACCCGTAGGCGCATTCAGGCTTACGAGGCCGGCATTATTTCTGAGAATGGAATGAACAACGGTATTCTGGAAGATACACGGAACGGCCTTTTGGACGAATACGAGCAAGATATGCTGATTAACCCCAGTGTTGCTTTTACGAAGCTTGGGGACGGCTATTTTGATGCTCTGGGCGCAGGAGATGTTTTAAAGCTGAAGGAGAAGACCAGAAGGTTTTTACGTTCCGCGAACCGCTCCGAAGGTGAAGATGGAGCGCCCGGTTACAGAAAGGGTTCTCTTTGGCCGAAAGCTTCCCTCCGTTACGGAGCCACGGAGCAGGAGTACGACTGGGTGGAGCATTATAACCGGACCGGCAGTTACGGGAAATACGCCCCTTCCATTAAGTTTGCCTTCCGGGAGGATTTACGGAATCTGCCCCCCGCCAATTCCGGCGAAGAAAGAACAAGGTACGTCAATGACATGTTGAAGAAGTGGGGGCAGTATGGACAGGTTCTTGGAGATGAAAGGAAGTTGCGCCTGTTTGTGGAAGACCGGATTGACGCCATGGGGAGCCCCAATACGAACCGGAATAATATAGAGGCCGTTTTGAAGGCCATGCCGGATCATGTATATATCCCTTATTTTTCTTACCAGGTAGCTAATGCTTACAAGAGTGGTGACCAGGAGCAGATTAAGAAGGAAGAGAATACGCGGGATGAGGTGGAGGCAGATATTTTGTATAAGACGGAACTTTCCATGACAGAGTGGAGACAGGCTCATCCTAATGCCACACTTGCCCAAGATCTTGCGCAGATCCATAAATTCACCGCTTTTCATGCCGGGAACAGGTTTGCCTATCGGCCTATTACCGAAGAAGACAAAAAAAGATCTGACGAGAGCCGCATGAAGAAGGCGCTGGAGTCCATGCCTTTGTATTCTTTTGAGCAACAGGAAGAGTTGAACGTGTCTCCAGAAGAGAGGGAGGCCCAGCAAAAGAAGGCGGCACAATATATTAAGGGCCAAAGACCTTATTTGCCTTCCCCTCTTGAGAACCACCCTGTTTCTTTTGTCCGGCATGGTACGTCCGGAGCGTATGTTTCCAAGCAGGCTTATGAGGCTATCAAGGCTAAGTTTGGGAATAGGCCTTTTGCCCGCATTTCTCTGGGACGCAACGGAGCTTTTCTAAAGGTTCCCGTCGTCGGGGTTTATGAGGGGACCCCGCGGGGCGTTGAGGTTTCAGGACCGCTTTATGAACGCATGGCGTTAAGGTTTCCCGGTGAACAGGCCAGCGGGAATGTCAGCATTTACGACGGGAAGGATGAACCAGAAGCGCCGGAAGATGGATACGGACCAGGCCTGCTGCCTCCTTTGCCGGGTGGGGACGATACTTACACGCAGGTGAACGATATTGGCGATTCCGCTCTTCTGCCTCTTAATCAATAGTTTTAGCACAATAATATATGTTTGCACAGGATGTTTTCAAAAGGTTGGGGCTGTCCCAAGATACGGATTTATTGAACGATCTCCAGAAAGAGGCGTTGTTAGAGCCAACGGAAGCGGCGCAGAGCCCCTATATGGATGACCCGGCATATGCCGGTTTTGAGACTTTGCGCGGTTTGTTTGGTTCCAACCATGGAGATAATCCCTCCATGTATTGGCTGGCACAGGGAGAAGAGATGCCTGAATTTGCCACCGTGGCGGACGCACAGGCTGCCGTCTGGAAGGATTTCCAGAAAAAAGCCCGTGCTTATCAGACAGAGCAGGAGCGACAGCAACAGGCACGGGAGGTATTGGCTGCTACGATTGATCCCTTCATTGACCGGTATGTGCGCGGGGACGCTGTGGTTCCCTCCCCTGAACAAGTAATGATGATGCAGGAGGCGGGCATTTCCTGGGAGAGTGTCAGACGAGCCCGAAGAGGGATGCAACTTGTCCGGGAATATGACGCGCAGGGCTCCCTGTACGACGACAGGATCATCAATAATCTGGCGGAACAGGTGGGAGATGATGAGTTGGCACGGCGCATTGTGCTGAATATGTTTTATAATGACGCCAGGAAGTACGCCAAGGATAAGCACGGTGACGAGTGGACCGGGATTGACTGGATAGATAAGGCAGCCCAGGGGGTAACGGGGATGGTACGCACCGGGGGTGTGAAGGGATGGCGGACAGGTCAGAAGGCCTGGCGGAATTTACAGGTAATGGGAGAGGTGGATGCCGTTACGAATGCAGCTAAGCGTCTGCCGGAGTTGATTGCTTCCGGAATGGATGTGGATGAAGCACGCGCTCAGATTGAGAAGGATGCCACTTTTCTTGAGATACGACGCCGCTGGGCTGCCGATCTGGTTCAAACCATGGAAGCCGGGGAAAAGGAATATTTGGAAGGTGAGGACCGCCATTTGGTTGGCCGCATTGGTTCGCAGCTTGGTTCCATTATCGGAGATACGGCTCCCTGGTTCATTCCTGCCATTGGTCCTGCTATCGGAGCTTCCTCCGCCATGCAATCCCGCAGAGATGAGGGGGTGAGCATTGGGTTAACTATGGAGGAAACAGAGAAGAGGGCCATGATGTTCGGCCAGGCAGATGCTCTGGAAGAGATGATTGCTTTTTCCCCCATCGGGCGGTTGACGCCCGGATATAAGTGGTTGAAGAAGGCGCTTGGCGGTGGGAAGGCCGCCGGGAAGCTGGCCCCGTGGCGGGCTCAATGGATGGCGAGTCCGAAGGCCCAGTACGCTATTCAAGGGCTTTCCGGCGCTGCGGAAGAGGCCATTCTTGAGCCTACAGCCGGGTATTTGATGCGTACTGTACAGAGCATGAATCTGACGGACGAACGCGGAAAACAGACTTTCCGTCAGTATTTGGACGATATGGGGCAGATGATGCACGGAGAACAGGGGCTTGCCCTGCTGGCTTTTACGTTTGGGATGTCCGGCTTTAATTATCCTCAAATCAAAAAGGCGGCCCAGGAGTTTGGTCTTTCTCTGCAACATTACAAGGAACTGGGAGGCACGGCCCAGGGGTATCTGGAGGCCAGGGAGGAAAAGACCGCCGAAGGTTTTTTGAATAAGGCTCTTTCCAATTTGCATGAGTCCTGGATGGAGGATCCGCAGGCTTCCCTGGAGCGGGCGAGCGCGGCTGCCGGAGAACGCCTTTCCGGGGAACGCATTGAGTCTTTGCGAGAGCTGGACGCGTGGCGGGCTGCCGAGGATGCCGGCATGGTGCCGCGGGTGGAGCCGGCGGAACAGGAGGGGATGTTCCGGGTGTATGCTCCAGCGCGCAGCACGAAAGCGCCGCGGGAGGATGCTTCCGTCTCCAGAGAGGGGCAGGAAGAGAACGCCCCTTCTTACACGCTGATGGACGGCGAGCAGATGACGGCTTATTTACAGGCGTTTGTGAGCGAGCAGGTGGAGAGTGACATCCTCTACACGCAACATTTGCTGGCCGGGGACGTGACGGTGAGCCAGGCCCTGGCCCAGGGGCGTTTTGACGCGGCGGAGGTGATTACGCGCACAGTGACGGATGAACAGACAGGGGCCGAACGGGTGGTGATTGCCCCGGAGACGCTGGGGCAGATGAAGGCCCGCGCGGATATGGCGATGGCCGCTATCCGCGCCCTGGAGGCGGAGGGTGTGAGTTATGAGGATGCCGCCGCCCGCATGGATGCCTCGTTGAGCGAGCATCTTCCGCTGGGAACTCTTGTGAAGACATGGGAGGAAGCCCAGGAACGCATCAGGACGGAACAGGCCCGCACCCCAGAGTTCAAGGTTCCGGCCATGGATGCCCCGTTTTCCAACGCTTATGTGACGAAGGTCCGCCGGGGAGATACGTTCCGCCGGGTGTTGAGGTATGCCCGCGGGAATGCGACGGTGGAGGATTTGATGGAAGAAACGATGGAACAGGCCGTGATTTCCTGGCAGGCGGAGCAGGGTTTGACCTGGGGCGAGTTCGGCGCGATGCTCCAGGAGGCGCAGAGGGTGATAAATGATTTGTTCCCGGAGGCGCGGGGGGAGGAGATGCAGTTTATTCACCTGGACGCCGGGAAGCCGGTGACGGGTCATGACGCGATTGAGGCGTTTTCCAAGATCGGGCGTTCCCGCTGGCTGGCGGATGCGGTGAATCATCCTTCCCTGCCCTCCTGGCTGCGGAAGCTGCTGAATCACCTGGTGAAGTTCCTGGGGGCTTTCAAGGCGCGCGTGGAGCTGGGCGAGATGGTGCGCCAGGCGGAGGAACAGGGCGTGTTTACCCTGCCGGTTAGGCAGGCGCTGGCGGTGATGCTGGATGCGGGGAATGCCCTGTACCGGGACCAGCAGGGGGATTTGATTGCCCTGACTATGGAACGGGCCAAGGCGCAGGCGGACCTGGATGCCGCCCTGGGCCGCGGTGTCGCCACGGAACAGGAGACGCTGGAAGAGCAGCTTGCCGAACGCAATGCCGCTGATGAACCGGGACCCGTGGACCGGGCGGAAGAAGAGGCCGACGACGCGAACGCCCAGCAGGCGCGGCGCGAACGCACGGAGGCGGAGGTAGAGATGCTGGGGGAACGGGATGATGACGGCGTGTTTAACGGAGGGGTGAGCATTCGTATTGAGGACGGGGTACGCCAGGGTTTTATTGACAAGGACCGGCTGACGCTTTGCCCGGATGTTCCCCAGTTCAAGCAAGGGGCCGATGAAAAGACGGGGGTGGTGAACCGGATTGTGGGGGCCTGGCAGCGCAACGCCGCGCCGATTTCTGTGTGGCGCCGGACTGATGGTTCCCTGCAGGTGATTTCCGGCAGGCACCGCCTGGACGCCTGCACGGATGCGGATATTAACTGCACCGTGTACGAAGAGGGGGAGCGGTTCGATTTGGACTGGGCCCGGAGGCACGACGTGGAGAACAATATCCGGGACGGCCAGGCGAGCGCGTTTGAGATTGCCCGCTACGTTCGGGATTCCTCCCTGTCCATGGCGGAGGCCGTGGAGCGCGGGATTGCCAGGAAGGGAGCCTCCTTGAAAGGGGTGGAGCTGGGGCTTTATGCCAGCCAGGAGCTTTTGGATGCGCTGGGCAACGGGCTGGTTTCCCCAGATGATGCCTACCGCGTGGCCCTGGCGTTCCGCAATGATGCCGAGGTGCAGCGTTCCGGGCTGGCCGTGCTGCTGGACGGCGGGAGCTGGCAGGAGGCTTATAATACCATGGCGGCCAAGGCGAACCTGGAAGCGATTGCCCGCCAGAATGCGGCCAACGGCATGGATATGGGCATGGACCTGTTCGGGAATACGGATAATGAAGAGCTTTACAAGCGCATCGGGAAGTACGCGGCGGAGAAGTACCGCGAGCTCGGCAAGGAGCTGACGGCGATTAACGGCGCTTCCCGGAATCCGAAGGTGGCCCGGAAGTACGGCGTGAATGTGAATGACGCGGCGGCGGTGCAGCAGGTGGTGAAGCGGTTGCAGGAGGAACGTTCCCGCTGGAAGAATTTTGCGGTGCATCCCGATTTGCTCAAGGAGGCCAATAACGCCGTGATGGTGGAGATGGGGTTGAAGACGCAGGCACAGGTGGATCAGGAGAATGGCGTGCTTCCTTTAGAGGCACCAGAACAGGAGGCGGATTCCGACGATGCGGGGATGTTGCTGCTTTCCCAGGATGTGAACCGGATGCTGGAGGATTTTATAAAACGGGAGGAGGTTCATTTTTCCCTGGCCGGGGAGAATGAAGCATTGCTGGCTCCCAATGGAGAGCCATCCCATCTGACGCCGCAACAGTACCGACAAGTAAGGACGCCAGAGTTTAAGCGGTGGTTTGGGGATTGGGAGAAGGTGGCCCGGTTCAAGGCAGCCGTGGAGAAGATTATGTCTATGGAGCCGGTGGCGGCCATTTCCGGCCAAGAGTTCCAGAAGGACGGCATCCCCCTGACCGAAAAGGTGACGAAGTTCTGGAAGGAGCGTTTTAACGGAGTAGCCATTTCTCCCGAACTTGGAGAGGTGAGGCTTGATCTTGAAGGCGTGAAGTCTTCCATTGGACACGGCATCGGTTCATTGAAGTCCGCGGCTTTTGCCTGCGTAGAAGACGTGATCCGGAACGGCGTTGTGTTTGACCGTCAGAAGAATTGGAAAGAACGCGGTTACGATACAGCGGTGATTGCCGCTCCCGTCACGATTAAGGGCGTGGAGTATGTTTGCGAGGTTGTTGTTGAGCAACGTACCAACAGACAGGGATTTTACCTGCATGAGGTGGAGATAAAGAAGAAGCTCGAAGACGTGTTCAAGACCTCCACTGAAGGAGGCACGCCCCAAGCTTCCAGAAGTATATTAGCCCTGCGAGCCGAAGATGTCAAGAGGGAGGAAGAGGGCATGTCCAAGGTGGTGGACGAGAACGGAGAGCCACTGGTGGTGTATCATGGTTCCCCGCATGTTTTTACCGTGTTTGACGTGGAGCGTTCCGGAGAGAATTTTAACCGGAGCCGGGAGGATGGAGGGTTGTTGTTTTTTTCTTCCCTGCCGGAGACGGCGGAAGATGTGCTTCATGATTTAGAGGGCCGTTTTCCGGGGACCGGGTTGGAGAGTGCGCGGCTGTACGCGTGTTTTATGAGGTTGAGGCGTCCGTTTACGCTGGATCTTGGCGATGCTTCACAGCGCCCGTTTTCCGGTGAGGGTGTGCCGGAGAGCGTGAAGGGTTCCCCGATGGCGTGGTATTTGTTTCCTCACGAGTTGAGGAGAGGGTTTGATGAGGGGAATGCTCATGGCGCAGGTTATGACGGTATTGTTTTGAAGGGCAGGAATGCTTATGACGGGAGTCCGGAGGTGTGGGGGATGGCTACGGATTCCCGGCAGGTGAAGAGCGCTGCCGATAACCGCGGGACGTTTGATTCAGAGAATCCGGATATTACGTTTTCTATTATTGGGGAGAAGGCAGAGTCCTTCCAGGAGTACCACAATAACGGCCTGTCCTACACGGATCCGGCGGACGGGAAGCGGAAGGCAATTATTGATTCCCGCGGGGTGCGGTTGAGGAAGGAGCACGTCAGCGTGAGCGAGGGGGGGCATGTGAATGTTTCCCTAGCCGCGGCCCTGGATTTCCCGGAGTTGTTCCGGGCTTACCCGGAGCTGCAGAAGCTGAGGGTGGATTTTTACCGGGACAGCAGGAGCGGCACGGGAGGGTTTACCGATCCGCAGGAGCATTATATTGCCGTGAATGTGGCACGGGGCGGGAAGAACGCGGATGCCGGCATGGTGCTGGATACGATTCTGCACGAGGTGCAACATGTGATTCAGGGGTATGAGGGGTTTGCCCAGGGGGCCGGTCGCATGAGCCGGGATCAGGCGCTTGCTTATCTGGGCGAGAGCATGATCCAGCTGGCGGGCCGGGACGACGCCTGGGCGAAGGAGGCCCTGCCGCGCCTGGAACGGATGAGGCAGGAACTGGAGGCCGGGACGTTGCAGCCGGCGTTTGTGTATGTTTTTTCCCACGGGGAGCAGGAGGCGCGGCTTGCCGGGAGGTTTGAGAAGAATAGCGAGGGCGTGGTGATGAGCGGCCTGAACGGGTTCCGCCTGCTGGACGCTCCGCAGTTTTCGATTCCGCTGACGGGGAATATTACGGAGCTTGGCGGCATTACGTTCGGGGCCGGGAGGTTTGGCCGGATGGCCGACAGGGTTCTGGCTCCGAACGGGGATTGGCTTTACGATGAGATGGTGTTCAGGATGAGGGCCGCCGCGCAGCGGTCCGTGAATAAGCTGAACCTGTATGAGACCGGGGACCGGGAGCGCGGCCTTGAGCTGCTGGCGGAGGCGCAGGAGCTGATTTCCACGGTGGAGCGGTTTCTTCCCCATACGTACGGGTTCGGGCTGGAACCTTACAAAATCTGGCTGAATGTGTTTTCCCTGCTTTACGGGAATAGCGGGAAGATGGCGCCGGATGAGGCGCTTTCCAGCGCGTTGAGCACGATTCCCATGGAGAAGTGGCCGGAGATTATGGCGGGAAGTGTGATGAAGCATTTCTGGGGGTATGTAAAACAGCATGAGACGCTGGGTCCCATGTGGGAGGGTAAGATGAAGGAGTTTGAGGAAGAGGCGAAATTTGCCGAAGCCGGGGAGAAGGCCGCGGAATTGGATAAGCGCCGGTGGGAGTTTTTTATAGCGAATGGCGCGGAGTTCCTGGAGAAGTACGGGCATGTGAAGGTGTACCGCCTGATTAGCAAGTTCATGGCCCGCGTGGTGGAGCAGATTGACCGCTACCGGAAGGACCGGACGCTGGGCCGCATCCGCCGCGTGGCGGCGTCCGTGGCTCCGCGGACGAATCCGAAGGGGAAGCCGCTGCGCGGGAAGATGGACGCGGAGAGTTACCGGAGGCTGGAGAGGTGCCTGCGCCTGCTGGAGATGACCGAGAGCCAGTACGATGAGTTTTTCCAGAAGAATTTTCCGGAGGATGCCGAAGAGGGGAAGAGGTGGGGGGATCTGGCCCCGGATGCGCTGGTGCTGGTGACGCTGCCCGACGCGGAAGGGAGGCTGGAAGAGGTGGCCGTAACGCAGCGGGAGTTGGAGGTTTACGCCTGTTATGAACGGATGGACGTGAATACTGCGGAGAAGTGCGGCGCGGCCCTTGGAGAATTGATTGCCACGTCCCGCCATGCATGGGAGAACGCAGCGGAGAAGAAGAAGATGGAGGTTGCCGCCATGGCCGCCCCACTGCTGCAGGCCACCGGGGATTTGGATGATAACAGGATGGCGACGTTCCGCCGGAAGGCGAGGCTGCGGGCTTTGCCGAAGAAGCCCCTTTCCCTGTTTGATTATCTGATGAATTTTAATCAGTATATGCAGGCGCTTTCTTCCGTGGAGCCGTTTGCCGGGATTGCCCGCCAGTTTGAGGAACGGGCGGCGCGGTTTAATGTGCAGCGGCAGGCGAGCGAGAAGGAGATGCTGCGTTTTGTGCACAATACCGTAGCGGAGATTGCGGGGTCCGCGGACCGGTACGATATTGCCGAGTGGATTTATGAGGGGCGCATGAAGGAGGATACGGGGATTTCCGTTGTGGAGCGGGAACCGGATTGGAACAGGAAGGCCAACGCCCTGTACCGGGAACGCCTTCTTCATTTGCTGCGCCGGAAGGTGAAGTCTCACGGGCTGGAAGCGGTGCAGCTTTATTTGAGGGAGTTTAAGCTTTCCGAGGATTTGAAGAAGGAGGTGAACGCTCTGTTCGGGCACCGCCGCAAGGAGATTTCCGCCAAGCAGGCGAAGAAGGCATTGGAGCACATGGAGCGCGTGTTTACGCAGAAGGAGTGGGAGCGGTACGGAGACCAGAAGGTTTTTGTGAGGGAACGGGCGGAGATGCTGCTTTCCAGGACGAAGTATGCCAAGGAGGGGTATCAGCCGAAGAGTTTCCGGCTGGATGGCCTGTCCCGGATGGAGGCGGCGTATCTGGTGCTGTTGTCCGAGCAGGCGGATTATACCGAGGCCCTGGCGGAACGCGGGTTTGACGCGGAGGTGATGGACCGGCTGCGCGGGTTTGCCGGGGATGAGGTGATGCGGTTTGCGTATGCTTTACGGGAGAAGCTGAATGAGCGGAGCGGACAGGTGCAGGAGATGACCGAGAGGCGCTACGGCACGCCGTTTCCGCTGACGGAGAATTATTTCCGGGCGTTTTTCGATGTGACGATGGAGGCGATTGATAAGTCGATTGCCGATGCGGCGTCTTACGGAGAAGCGGCTACGGGCGGGAAGTTCGGGTTGATTCACGCCCGCCGGAAGCATCAGGCTCACCTGGATTTGGAGATGGATGTTTGCACGGCGTTTATGGCGGCCATGACCGAGCAGGATCTTTACCTGTACGGCTCCGAGATCAGCCGTGATTTGCGGGCTTTGCTGAATTTCAAGGGCGAGGACGGCGAGGCGGGCCGGAGCCTGGAGGTGCTGCTGGGGCGGGATGCCGTGGGCAAGCTGATGGCCTGGGCGGATGCGTTTGACCGCGCCGGGGCGGAGAGTATTCGCGGGCACCTGGATATGAACCGCCTGATGAACCGGCTTTCCGGCGCGGCGGCGCGGGTGCTGCTGGCCGGGCGCGTGGGGACGCTGACCAAGCAGGTGACGACGGTGATTAACGCGATGTATGCTTCCGACGAGATTGGCCTTGCCGAGTGGCTGGGGGCCGTCCGCCGGTATCACGCCGGGAAGCTGGTGAAGCCTGTACGCGAGATAGAGGCCCTGCCGGAGCTGGACAGCCGCGACAAGACGCGGTTCAGCGCCACGCTGGCTGCCATGGGGGCCGACGAGGCCGGGCACCGGGTGTCCCGCCTGGAACGCTGGAACCGGGAGGGGATGGATTTGCTGGAACGGGTGGATATGAAGGGGAATGCGATTTCCGCGGCTATTTTGTACGATGCGGTTTACCGGAAGATGAAGCGTGAGACGCCGGACGCTGCGGAGGCCGAGCTTGACGCGGCCGCCATGGCGGAGGTGCGGCGCTCCCTGTCCCGCAAGGGTCAGCCGATGACGCATCTGCAGAAGTCCCTGGCCGCGCAGCACCGGACCTGGATGCAGGCGGGGATGTTGTTCCTAGGCGGCGAGTCGATTAATACGATGGGCAATGTGTTTTCCCTGGCCCGCAGCGGGCAATGGGGGAAGGCCGGGTTGATGTGGGTTTCTCACGGGGTGGTGCTGGCCCTTCTGAATGGGCTGCTTAATTTCATGACCGATGACGAGAAGCGCCGCCGGAAGCGGGAGTGGTGGCACGCTCTGTTTGATGTGGTGATGGGGCCCGTGATGGGGATCCCTGTCGTGAGCGGGCTGGCTGGCGAGGGGGTGAGGCAGCTTGCGAAGCTGTGCGGGTATCACGCTTTTATGCCGGGGAATAATTTGCTGGTGCCTTTTTCCAATGCGGCGGATATCGGGAAGGCGTTTTCCAACGCCTGGAAGGTGTTTGACGGCAAGGAACGGTCCTGGGAGGATGACGCCCTTTCTTTCCACGAGCTTTTACGTACTGCGGCGGCGGGGACGGTGGCGTTTTCTCCACGGACGACCAAGGGGGGCGCCGCTGCGGTAGGGGCTGCCCTGACGATGGCAGCGTTGCTGAATGTGACGGAGTTTGCCCTTAAAACAGTCCGCAGCGTTCAGGAGAACGGTGCGGATTGGGATAAGTGGGTTGGGAAGTAGATACAAAAACTTGCCTGTTGAAAATAATCGTGGGAGTGATATTCCCCAAATAATTCATATGGAAAGAGTATTGGGAAAAGATATCATGCATTCTATTTATTGCTATAATAATATTAGTAATTAATCAGTTGGAAAAGAATTTGTTTTTATACTTTTCCCTGTTCCCAATTTCACTTCTGCAAATTTTGCTCCCAATTTTTTCATTCCCTCATAATCCTCTTGTGGATAATATACGGAAACGTTAGAAAATGGTTCTAATTTAATAGGAAACTCCCCACCATTAGAAATTATAGCTTTCGAAGAAAAGTAATTTTGTTTATTATTCAATGGGAAATATATATTTTGAACATAAACAGCATCTCTTCCTTTATTAATAATTTCTATACCTATATAATGCTCTGTGTGTTGTCTTAAGCATCCTATCGCCAATTTAAAATTTGCTTCAACTTTTACTTTATCACGAGAATACTGACGATATGCTGTAAATATGCTAACAATTGTTGCTATTATACTCATATATAAGCTTATATCTTCTCTTAAAATAGTAAATTCCATTTATTTTCTCCCCCACAAATCTTGCAATTCACGTCGCTGGGCGTATCGCTGGCTCGCCCCTTGCAAGCCCGGTAGTACCGGCAGTTTTTGTTATGGGTCTTGCCCGTTGAGCTGATCCAGTACGTTTTTTCTTCCGCTGCTGTTTTGGCCGCTGGTTTCCGGTGGTAATGATATTCCCCCGTTTTACGGTTGTAGTGACCACCGTTGGCGTCCAAGCCGCCAGGGTGCGCCTCCGAGAATGAAGTGAGGGAAATAACAGCTAAAATGAGAGAGAATAGTTTCATACAAATTCATAATACCATGAAATAAAGAGAGTTGTAAATAATTTGCTTAACTCTTTCAAAGGCATTACGAAAGGATTATTTCCAACATTTATTTACATGTTTCACCTGCAGTTTATCGTTGTTTGCTAGAAGGGGCCGCGTGGAGGAAGGTATTACATTAACAAGAACGGGAATAAGACGTATATCAAAAGAAAATAAAAGCCCCCTGGCCCGGAGGCCAAGGGGCGAAGCATTCTAACGTAAAGAGGCTAAATAATAGCCTCTCTTCTCAGAATAAGCAACTCCTAAATCATTGTTTCAGTATCATTATGTGAAAATGCGTACTGGAATTGTTATTGAGGGAGTGTGTCCAACAAAAAGGAGCTGCCCCGATAGAGGCAGCTCCTGAATATAGCAGAGGGAGGTGTTAATCTTCCCAAGTTCCACCTGCAGCTTCAATAGCATCCCGTACTTCCCTGATCAGGTAAGGAGGTGCATTGTCTGGATCGTGGCCAGCAATGGTGACTCCCGCAATAAGATGATGGTCAGTTGCATCACGGTATTCGTAGATACGATGATCACCTCTGGTCCTTACGAGGACAAATCCGGCATCTTCTAACTGTGCTATTAGATTTCGTATTCGCATAAGCGATGTTGAAGATACGAGAAGAGGGGAGAGTTTCAATGAACGCTGTCCGAATGGAAGAATCAGCCTTTTTAATAGCTGAGGATTACATGAAGCAGGTGATCCGGCTGGGCCGCGTGTTCGGCGCCGCGGGTGGAGTTGCCAGCGGAATGACGAACAAGGCAGTTCAAACTGCCGGACAGTATATGACGCTGGGGGCTGCGCTGATGAATCCGGTGAAGACCGTGGTGGATGTGGTAGATTGATGGTAAAAAGAACACCTCCAAGAGTGAGGAACCATTCCTAGTTAAGAAATATTTTACTCTCCCTCATCTTCTTCATTGTTATTCTTATTTATTTTTGGATATTTTTTTCTATATCCAGAAATAAATAAAATAACAGAACCCGCAAAGAAGATAGAAAATGGCCATAAACAGGCGGCAGATACTCCTTGGGATTCGCAATATACGAACCCAATTAAAACAGCCAGAATAAAGATGAGGCCGTATGTTTGACCACGTTGCCTCGTCGTAATATCTGATTCATTCCGACGTGTAATACGAGCCTCTTCATTAGTGCATGAAGTCTGGACGACTACACGTCTAAGCTCACAATCCTTTTTAAATTCGTCCATGTATACAGCACGAAGATCATCATTCTTAATCTGATCTATGAACATGAGATCGCTTACATCAGAGGAGGCCATTCCTCCAACAATGCACTCCTCCTTACCGTGTGGAGAATGGTCTGTGGATTTCCCACTAATAATGGGCCTCATGTTACCCTTGGGCTGCTTGTTTCCTGCCATGCTTAATTAACGGCTGGATTTTTTCTTTTCAACTTCCTTGTTGACTGCACGAACAGATTGAGATGCTACATGAAGAATATTTCTTGTCCTGTCCCGGAGGGACGACTGACGCATGCGCCGTGCAATACGACTAGAAACAGAAGAACGATTAGCTTCTGCTTCTATATAGCCACAAGTCATGACGGAAACAATTCCGTCATTGATGTTTATGATTGCTTTTACAATAGGAGCCATATTGCTGAGGTTTGGTTTGTACAGGTTAGACAAAGGGCAGCTGTGATTTGTTGCACACTATTGATCACCCGTGGCATCAATGTAGGGTGGTTTTAGCGGTATTGCAATATTTTTTCATATGGGGTCGAATGCCTCATTGTGAATAGTTCATCACGCTGTTGGAATTGTCCTACTCAGTTCTGTGGTAGGAGTCACCACTCCTAACATGTTATGGACTCTCTACTCTGATCTTGTTCGCTCCTTCCACTTGGTCTAGGCTCTCCATCATAGCCGCCTACCTTTTCCCCTCCCTATTGTCTTTGACCCTTTACGTCGTGTTCTCCTTGGCTGGATGTCAGAGCGTATGCGGGCCGGTAAACCGCATCGTGTATGCTTATGTCTCCCCAGTCTTTCGATACCTCAAGAAGTTGAATGGCAACAAAAACCGCCCGCGTTTCCCAACGCGGACGGCTAACGGAAAATAAAAAAGAGGATTCACCTATAGCATACCTCTTTATTACGTCAAGCTTTCTCCCACCTGTCCAGGGTTTCCACGTATAGAGCGGAGATTAAGAGAGAGAAGCCAATATTTTTTCCCACCGTTCTTTTGCTCCCTTACGAAAAATGGCTACCCCCCTAGTTCTAAGACGGATATCATTTCGCTGTTCTTCATTAAAGTTCTGCCATTTTTCATACGCCAAGCTTAGGAATACCATTTGAGCTATTTCTTCATACGATGTGTGAAGAGCATCTTTTAGGTGGTTGTATGCTTCATTACGCCCAAATTGTTCTTTTACATATTTAGGCAGGCATTCTCTATAACCAGAACGCTGATATTGAAGATTGAATATATTGTACTCACATTCGGGCAATATATCTATGGCGTAGGAGAACAATTCATTTTTATATTCTTCCGATAAATCTGGGACAGAATCTATACGTTTAAATATATGAGAAAGTTCTTTTGTTTTGTGACGGTATTTGTCAAGATGAGAAAGGAAATTTGAAAAATATCCACGAATTAATAAGGTGTCTCTATCATCGTTTGCAGCAGCATTTATCAATTTTTCAATTTCCTTTCCAGCCAGATTGCATATTTCTTGTGCCGCCAATTCTCCGTTTTTTGTTTCCCAATTTATTACTTCATTTGTTTTATTATCTAATTTTTTAAAGCGAATAGTTATTTTTTTGAGACTGTTTTCAAACTGTTGAATTTGGTCGTAAATACACCTAATCTCTTCATCTTTATTATGCTGTTTTTGTTGTTCAAGTTGATTTAATTGCAACTTTGCCTGTTTTTTAAGGATATTTTGAGTTTGTTCTATTGCCGATTGTTGTGATTTGATGCTGACTTTCTGCTGTATGAGAGTACTTATCAATACGGCAAACGCAAGCCCTGAAAATAATGCGTTAAGAAACCCGAATTGGGAACCAAACGATGCTACATCACCAGGCATGTTTAATCCTGTAATAATGGATAGCAAGTAGTTGTATGAAAAGCAAATGATAACTATTGAAAAAATGATAATGAAAAGATAGGCATCCTTTTTCATTGATGCGTTATTCTGCGATAAAGTTAACGAGTTTGTTGATAGTATTTCCTAGGATTTGGACGTCACCGCCTAGGCCATTAAGGAGGGATTTGAGTTGAGCTAGTTTTTTTTCTGCTAGCAAAGCTCTGTCTCGCCATTCAGAAGAGCTGACCGGCACGGCTGACTGGCATGGTGTTTGGTTTTCCGAACGCCCCCAAAGGTAGTCCATAGAGACACCGAAGAAGTCAGCGAGACGGCTTAATTCTCCGGATTTGGGGGCGGTCCTCCCTTTCAAATAGCTGGAGATAGTAGCTTGAGAGATATTTGTCATTCTTCCTAACTCATTCTGACTAAGACCTGTTTTTTTCATCAATGCATCTGTTCGAGAAATAAATATTGGATTTGCAATAATTTCTTGTTGCATTCGTTTTGTTTTGTTGTATCAGTTTTTCTGTAACCAGCGTTGCGCGCTCAACAACGAACGTCAAAACCGCTGGAAGAGTAACAGAAACAGCATACCAGACTATGAGTAAGACTCAACAGGAAACCGATAACGATACCGGGTTCGTGTTAACCCGGCAGTATCTCTACGACAAAGGTTATAATTACAGCTCCGTCACCAGGGCTTTGCTGATGAGAGAGGGGATTGAGGTGTCAGCCCAGACGATCCGTCAGATTTGCAAGGGGACGCGGACGCCGCGGCCAGGATTGGTGGAGGCCATCAGAAGCCTGCCGAAGGTGGTTGTGTGCTAACCCCGCCCGAAGAACCCCAAGAAGCCGGCGGCATGAGAGGAAACCTTTTGCTACATGCTCCTGACCTCGTGATCTCCATAAATATGCTTGATGGCAGGAGGGGTGAGAAGGAAGGTTTGCTTCCATCCGTCACACAGGAAAATGACTCCGTCAGGAGTGATGATGCCTTTGTTAGTCAACGCCAAGGAGATTGGGTTGTAAGGATCAAGATACTGATGGATCGTGTGATCCGAGGTGTATTTGGAGATGATTTTCTTCTCATCTTCAGTGAGAGTTTGGAGGGTTTGCTTCACACGTTCTTCTTTCGCTCGTTCCTGGGACGCTTGGCGTTGACGCATCCTTTTCTTTTTCCGGAGCTCGAACATATATACCCCAGCGGTAAAAGCCCGCTTACTGATTATTACAACAAGGCTGCTGAAGCTCACAAGAAAGGCGAACCCTATCATGTGGCCATACTGGTTGCGCCATTCATGAATGTGAAGCCATTGCGCCATTTGCTCGGGCAGCCAGAGGATAAGGGCGCATGCGCACATGATGATGGCTGTTGTTTCCTTTCGAGTTACGAGGTCGATCAACTGCGAAAGAAATTGGAATGGCTGCATGCACAGGAGAGTACCCGATAACCATAACTATTTCAAACCTAACAATGATGATGAATACGAATACTGAATTACCGAAGAACGCCCGGATATTGACCAAGGAAGAAGCAGATGACTGGGACAAGAGCTGTTCCGCTTTCGGCCCCATTTTCCTCGAAGTAGATGGAGAAATACGCGAGTTTGAAAGAATAAGTTCCTGTCCTTCCCCTGTTCTTGGGAAAGGTTTCCTGGTATTGGCTGTCTCTTGCCCTGAATGGGGGAAAGAGAAACTAGTGATTGTTGCCAGATGTAAAGAAGGAAAGGAGGTAGTTTGAATGAATGATGCGGAATCTGGCATTCGCGTTAGGGATGGAGAGGATGTAATCATAAGTCCCGTCGGAGCGCTTCTTAATCAGCGCAATGTAATCCACATTCACGATATGGGGACGACCAGAAGAATCTTCTATTGTGATGAATTTAGGCATAACGGAATAGTAGCCTGACAGCTTTCATCTTCAAGAATAATGAGCCGGCATGCGCATGAATTTAGGCAATACGAGCACATTCAAAGCCAAGGCGTTACATTGGCAGGCTCTCCATTTTTATTTAAGTAATAACAATCAATATTAATCACTAACAAATAACCAATGATGAACTGGACTGAATTTATTGTTGTGACGCTGCTTAACCTGGCAGGCTACCTGTCCGCGTTGATGCTTGGTATCAGCCTGGGAGAGAAACACATCATTCGCCAGGTGAACAGAACCCTGGATCAGATGAGAAAGGAGCGGGCATGATTATCGAATACGACGACGAAGACCGGTGCATCCGGGTGAATGGCGAATACGTAGCCATCCGGGAAGCGGAGGGCCTCAAGGACGAGCTGGAATTAGCGATTGACCAGTGGGAGGTGGATCACGCCGAGCAGTGCGACAATCCCGACGGCCACTACGACGACTGAATTATGGAAGAAGCCCTTATCGAAGAATTGAAGCTGCTCGGCTGGCACGAGCTTTAACTAATCGCCCGTCCGGGCGGCCATTTTAATTAACCGAACATGAGCACGAATGAAAAAACGTTGAAGAGTCTGGCGGAGGCCCTGGAAACCATAGCCAGGGTGCTTAAGGAGGCTGCTTCTTCTCCTGTTCCTTCCTCCCCGGAGGCGGCGGGCGTGGGATTATTGCCTGATTCCGACGAGGCGCAGGCGATTGCCGCCTTCCGCGGCAAGGTAGTTGTCACTTTGGATGACGTAAGGTTCATGACGGGCTGGGGAAGAGAGCGCATTCTTGCCCTTGTCCAGGATGGCAGCATTCAGGCGTTGCCCGGAACAGGAAGCGCCGGATGCCCCTATGAGTTCCCTGCCCTGTCTGTATGGCGCTATATCCACCAGCAGGATTATATGCAGAAGCCTCAAGTGAATGGAGTGGATATGAATATTCTTCCCCCGCGCAGAAGAAGAAAGGGGGCTGCGGCATGAATACCTTTTTCAAGTTCTTGGGGGCCTGCTCCTTTGGTCTTTCCGCTGCGTGCCTGTTCTGGCTGGCGGTGGAGCTGGATAACGCCGAGCTGCAGGCCGGCAAGAGCCCGCATTCCGGGTTTTGCCCGGAGTCTCCCACACCCATGAAAGCTTTTGACGGTTTGGAAAAACCGTCCCGCCCTCACGGTATGAGGAAACAATGAGTTGGCCGGGGTCAGTTGGCCCTGACTCCCGGCCTGTTATCAATAACATGAATGTGAATACCAATAACATGAATACCACTACAACAGAATCCCTGACTTTACAAGAGCAAGGACAGCAACTGTCCGTACTGGGAGCGTTTGCCAACAGTGAACAGTTCCAGATGGCGAAGCAGGCCGCCGAGATGCTTGCATCTTCCAGCATGGTGCCGACCACCTACCAGAATAACCCCGGTTCTTGCTTCATCGCCCTGAATACAGCCCTGCGGCTGCGGATGGACCCTTTGATGATCATGCAGAATCTTTACGTGGTTCAGAACCGCCCGTCCTGGTCCGGACAGTTTGCCATTGCTCTTGTGAATATCTGCCCGAAGTTTTCGGCGACTTGGTTCGAGTACCGTAATGAAGAGGATTTTCAGAAGGGGGTGAGAATGTGTGCCCAGCTGAAAACGGGGCAGAATGTTTACGGAACCTGGATTACCCCGGAGATGGTGAAGGCCGAAGGATGGGGGAAGAAGTGGCAGACGATGCCAGAACAGATGTACAAGTACCGTGCTGCGGCTTTTTTCGCCCGGACGAATTGCCCGGAAGCGTTGCTGGGCTTGAGCGTGGAGGGGGAAGCGGAGGACATGGCCGGCAAGAGCCAGCCGGATATTAAGCCGCCCCTGTTCAAGTCCAGGGAGATGCCCAAGGATGACGTTGTTGAAGCCGAGAAGGTTGCTGACTCCCCGCGGCAGCTGGGAGACGCGGAGGTTCCCGGCAAAGGCGACGTAGAAGTTCCCCCGCCCCATATCCGGCTGATGGAAGTCCTTTCCTGTACGGAAGAGCAACTGAACGCAGCCATTGCGAAGGCCAGCGGCAACAAGGTGAAGAGCTGGCATGAGATGAATGCTGCCCAGATGGAAAAGCTGGCGGCCAATCCTGACAAGCTGCAACCCTTTATCGGATAGGAAGGAGACGACAACATGACCGATACTGTTGAAGATGTACGTAAAGGGCTGCCCTCCGCGTCCGCGTTTGGACGGCTGGCTTTATGCCCCGGCTCGTTTACGATGGAGAAGTCCTGTCCCGACGAGAGTTCCGAGGCTGCCGCAGAAGGCACGCTGTTGCACCGCTATATGGAGTATCTTCTTTTGAAGGATGATGCAGCCGAAGAAGGAATGGAGTTTTCTTGGCATGATTTTCTGAATAGCCGGGAGTATGAGTCTGCCGAGCTGAATCATGAGCAGGTGGAGCTTTGTGGACGTGCTCTGCGTCTGCTGAATGGTGTGAAAGAGAAGATCCTGGATTATCCCGATGCTTTTTTTTCTCTTGTATCCACCGAAGAACGCCGTTTCTTGTCCGACTGGATTGAAGGGGGCGAGTATTCCGGACAGTGGGACGCACTGTTCAGAGTTGGGTCGGATCTTCTGGTACTGGATTGGAAGTTTGGCCGCGTGGCTGTGGATTCCGCCGAGGCCAACCGTCAGCTTGAAGCCCTGGTTCCGCTGGCGGCTCAAAAAGCCAATGAAGAGGGGATTATTTACAACGGCATTTACGCGGCTATCATCCAGCCGCGGGTGGCTGGTCCGGCATCTGTTACGTTTTACGATGACGAGGCAATTAGCCAGGCCGAACAGGATTCTCTTGCCGTCGCCAGGGCTGCCGTGGACCCGGATGCCCCGCGCTATTGCAGCGAGGCCGCCTGCCGGTATTGCCGGGCCAAGGCGGTGTGCCACGAGGCCGCGGCCATGGTGGAGCAGGCATCCCTGATTGCTACGGACCGGGATAAGTGGGAGCTGTTTTCCCCTGCCGAGAAGGTTCAGGCTTACCGCCTGGCGAAGACGGCACAGAAATGGGCGGCTGCTGTGGATTACCGGTTTGAACAGGATGTGGCCGCCGGCCTGATTCCCGGTTTTGAAATGGCGCCCGGACGCACCAGTTTCACGGTGACGGATCCTTCCGGGGCGTTTTCCGCGCTGAATGCCGAGTTCCCGGACGAGGTGACGGCGGAAGCGTTTGCCGGGTGCTGCAAGGTCGGCATCACGGAATTGGACAGACTGGTTCACGCGGCCCGTAAAGCGGCGGATCCGAAGGCGACCACGAAGGCCAGCCGCGAATGGCTGCGGCAGTTGCTGGCGGAGTATGGCGAATCGAAAACCACGAAGGGATCCGTGAAGGAAGTGGAAGGAGGTGCGGCATGATGACCACGCTGACCATTACCTTGCCCCACACTCCCCGGTGTTTGTCCCCCAATGCCAAGGCCCCTCTCACACAGAGGGGGGCCATTGTGGCCGGTTATAAGAAGACGGCTGCCAAGAGCCGCGCCCGGAATATAGCCTGGGGCAGGACTTGTGAAGCCCTGAATGGGCGCAGGATGCTGCCGACGCATTACCGGGTGGTCTGGTTTTACAAGGGTAATAAGCCGGATGCGGATAATTGCCTGGCCCGCTGCAAGGCGTATCTGGACGGGGCTTGCAAGGCCCTGGGCATTGACGACCGGACGCTGGATTGCGCCGGGATTGACCGCGTGCATGACCTGGCAAAAGCCGGACAGGTGGAAATCGTGTTTGAAAGGAGGGAGCAATGAAACGGAATCCTCACATCATCGTTCAGCAGGTTTGCCCCATGAAGAAAACCGACGACGGGAAATACGAAGTTCAGGCCGCGATTGTACACCACAAAGGAATTATCGCCCGCTATCGCATGGAGTACCCCACGAAACGGCATGCCCGGTGGGCGCAGCACCTTATTTGCACAGTGAAAAATGCTTCACGCCTCCGTTGTTCTGATGAACTTAAAGCCTTGATTGAGGAAGGACCCCGATGAAAACGCCTAAATGCCCTCTTTGCGGCACACCTTTGAAAGCCATACGAGGATATGATGCCCATGGGATAACAACCGATTGGGTTGCTGGTTGCTACAACTGCTTCTTCCAGAGTTCCCATTTTTGGAAAACCAAGAAGGCATGTATTGAAGATATGGATAGGCTTGTTTCCCTGTTCCCTCCCATCATGCGGTTGAAACCCGGCGACCTTATTAAAATCAGGAAATTACCTGATAACTTTTTCGTTATTAAAACAGATGTTGAAAAAGGAGTAATACGCGCTGGCAGCACTTATGGGTACAGCATGTCTTATGTGCCGGAAGATGTTGAACAATGGCCCTGGGAGCTTGAGCAGAAAGGAGGAAGCAATGATATTTGATATTGCGCAACTTATAGTTTTTTTAGCCACCGTCGCCGCGTATGGGTATTACCTTTATTTGATTGGTAAAGTTAAAGGGCTTCTTCAAGCGGTTAATGTCGTTCTTTTACAAAGAAAGGAAGAAAATGAAAATGACGCCTGAACAGAAAGCTTTTTACGAGCTTGGAGCGGCCAAAGCATTTCTTTTCAACAAAATCGAAGTAGCTCGTAACTATGCAAGACAATTCTACGGAGAGAGTTACTGCGAACTAACACGAAAAGAGCGGGCAGATTGCTGGAAGCATTCCGAGATTAAATTTTTTATCAAACTAGTCAGGGAAAGACGGGCCACATGCAGGGCGTGGGTGCCTCTGGAACGAAGATGGTGCCGGACTTGCCGTTATCGCGATGAAATTCGCAATTTCGGGATTTGCCGTGACTGCACTCCTGGCATTCATCTTGAGAATTTTTGTAACTGGGAGCCAGGTGCGGCGGCGGACGCCGCGGGGGAGAACACGGATGTGAATCCGCATAACTCGTTGAAAAACGAACCCGCCCAGGTGGGGGAAACCATGGCGGACGGAAAGGAGGGCAAGTGAACACGAGAGCACCACGCAAAAGGGCGCTGGCCCGGTATTTAGGCGGCAAAAACAGAATCGCCCCCTGGATTATCAGCTTCTTCCCGCCTCACAAATTCTACGTCGAGCCATTCGGCGGTTCCGCCGCCGTCCTGCTCAACAAGCAACCGGCATTTCTGGAGATTTACAACGATCTCTATGACCGGATTGTGAGCTTTTTCGAAGTACTGCGAGATCCGGAAAAGGCGGAACGGCTGGCCCGGCTTGTCGAATTGACACCCTACGCCCAGGAAGCCTATGCTCGGTCATTTGAAATCGCGGAAGATCCTGTTGAAGATGCTCTCCGCTTTGCCGTCAACTCCATGATGTCCTACGGCGGGGGAATCTATAAACCAGGTTTCAAGCGCGACGGCATATTAAGAACTACGCCTTACCCGAAAACGTGGCGGGAATATCCGGACGTTGTGAGGGAGTGCGCAGCCGAACTCCGGAACCGGAATATTGAGATCAACAACATGGACGCTCTGCAGGTTATGTCCCGGTACGATACACCGGATACGCTGCACTACGTGGATCCGCCCTATGTGCAGTCCACTCGCGGCAACCGTGTGAGGTACGTGCATGAGTACGACCAAGAGGACCATGAACGGCTCCTTGCTTTCCTCCAGACCTTGAAAGGCAAGGTTGTCTTGTCCGGCTATGATTCCGAGCTTTATGCCGCCTATCTGGACGGCTGGCGGAAGGAATGCAAGGTCTCTCACGACACGCAGGGCAGCAAGAAAATCGAATGCCTATGGATGAACTACAACCCCCAACTTACTCTTTTTTGATATGCCAACACGATTGATAAGAGAAGGTATTCTGACTTCTGAACGCGTCGCCTCCCTATCCTGGGAAGCCGAGGTGTTCTACCGACGCCTGATGTCTGTGGCAGACGATTACGGCCTTTATGACGCCAGGACGCCCATTCTCCGTTCTGCGCTGTATCCTCTCCAACTCGACAAGATGAGCGAGTGCAATATTCAACGCTGCCTCTCCGCGTGTGAGGCCGCGGGGCTTATTCTGCTTTATTCTTACAATGAGAAGCCATACTTGATGATTCTGGGGTTCGATCAGCAGGGGAAGTCCATGCCCAAATGGCCGCTTCCGAACGGTTACGAAGTGCTGAAAGTTTCCGACAAGAAATACGAACTGCGGAAACTCGTAACAGGTCGTAACGATTCGCCTCAACCCGTTACTTATGCGAATGCGTATTCGGAGACGGAGACGAAGACGGATGCGAATGCGAAGAAATTACCTGTAAGCCGAGGCATAGAGCAGTTCCCGCGGGACGCGGAGGATGTGCGGCTTTTCATGGCGGCCCAGCTTATGGCTCCCAAGGGAGACGAGTTGAAACGGTGCGCAGAGTCGTTTTTTGATGATTTCAGCGCCCGTGGCTGGCGGGACAGCAAGGGGATTCCTCTTGCCGATTGGAAACCGGCAGCCCGGAAGTATGCCCGTTCCTGGGTCACGAATAATGCGCAGCGGGGACATCAAGGTTCGTCTGGGCGGAATGACGCCAATGCGGGAAGGAGGTACGAATGATGGATGATATTCAACGTTTGGCCGGGCAGGTTTCCGTGATGCCTTCCCAGGACGGGATTGTCCGCAGTTACAAGCCGGTACGGTACGATATGGGCGGGTTTGACGAGTCCGTTCACCCGGAGGTGCAGGCCATGCACCGGGAAGTGCAGTGGTTTATTAACGATATCGTTAATAAGGTTCGTCCGCGCCGCTGGCTGTCCCTGCTGGGGGCTTCCGGGGTGGGCAAGACGCATCTGGCGGAGGCTGCCAGGGATGCGCTGACTAAATCACGCCCCACGTTGCCCATTCAGCTTTGGAAGTGGCAGAAGGTGGTTTCCATGCTTCGTTCCGGGGATTGGGCGTTTATTGAATATTTGGTTAAAGAGGTGTACGTGCTGATTCTGGATGATATTGGCGCGGAGAATACTTCCCCCGCTATTCTTTCCGCCCTGAACCGTGTTGTCGATGGGCGGCTGGGGAAATGGACGATGCTCACGTCTAACCTGCTGCCGGAGCATATCGGGGAACATCTGGATGCCCGGATTGCCTCACGACTCTACCGCGGCAATAACGTGGTGTGCCGGGTCAAGGATGCGCCGGATTATTGTTTTGAACGGTATATGAGAAGGGAGGAAGGGAGATGAAACAGTCAGAGTTAAAATTGATGTCCATCATGTCCGCAGCATTTTCACGGCTGAAAATGTCTCCGGTTCAGATCGCTATTCTTTCCTGTATCGGTCTTAATCCCGGCATTCGGTTCGGAGAAATTGCCAACCGCGTATCTGTGTCTTCCAGCCGTTTGTGCTTTCATCTGAATACCCTTTGCGGTGCAGGAGACGTTTCTACCTCCCAATATGGAGGCAGATTCAAAAAAGGTTATTTCCTCACGGCACAAGGGCGTAAACGCTTGGAAGACGCTATCACACGAACGATGAAAGATCATGTCTAAGAGAGATAAAACATCTATTGCCACAGAGAAGAAGAAGGAGTTTGCGAGGCTCTTGGTTGAGTCAAAATTGTCCAAGGCGGACGCTTATCGTAAGGCCTACAATCGCAAGGATATGAGTAATGACGCAGCCAGCAAGGCGGCATC
>ENA-ORIC01001023-ORIC01001023.1-human-gut-metagenome-genome-assembly--contig:-NODE-1023-length-30049-cov-3.349927_pt1 | contig 30049 bp, 8 predicted proteins | sample MGYA00243023_ERZ508732 | MGnify/ENA primary metagenome ERZ508732 (study PRJEB26277, sample SAMN04329767) | human gut metagenome | biome: human-associated habitat | host: Homo sapiens | place: USA...
CCGGACTTAACGGTTTGATAATCCAATCCGTTGATGTAAGTCTTGTTGTTAAAGGTGATTGTTTCTGCACCCTTATATTAAGGGAACTCATCTCCTGTATAAATTCCCTTCATCTCTGCGGGGAGAGTATCTGCGTCGCTTTGAAGTACGTAGAATTTCTTTTTGCTCATGGTCTACCACCGTTTCTGTTTATCCTGCGATGCTGCTTTCAGCAACCTCGAATGGCTTTACATCAACAAGCCTTACAGAAACAATGGTAGCAAGCAGGTCTTTGGTGCTATTGAAGATGATGTTCTTCTTCTCGCCAAAGGTATCATAGAACTGAGCAGAGCAGCGATTCGGATTGTCATCGGTATCCAGCATTTTGAATCCGCTCTCTCCTCTGCACAGCATCGTGGTAATATAACTACCCATGTTGCAGAAGAAATCGGTTGTAGTGAACCGGAATACCGGAGGCGTTTTCTTACGGATGGTGATGTACCGCTCGTAAAGCTCTCCGTTGATTTCCGTAACCATCAGAAGTTCAAAGGTACAGATGAACTGCCCTGCTGTCGGTGACGGAATTCCGTGCGTAGGAGTTCCCTTGTGCTGCGCCGCACTCTCCGCCTCGTACATGATTCCGTACTGTGTAACGTTGACGGTGCCGAGATTGTCAATCTTCTTGACAGTCTGATGTTTGACGAGATAGCCGTCGTACATAAGACGGTCAATAATTCTCTCGCCCTTGGCTTTCAGATTGTCGCCCTCAATCGTTGAAACGACTTCGTCAGAACCCTCGTACTGATAGCCAACGACACGACCAAAACATGCAGGCGCATCGTTTTCACTTTCTACTTTCAGGGACATAACTGACCCGAAAGGGCAATACTCCGGAATTCTTTTCTTTGCTACATAACGTTTTTCTACCATTGAATCTGTCCCCCGTATTTGCTTGTTGATTCGTATGATATTGCCTATTTATTCTAATATAGTCAACATCAAAAAACTGCGTAAAAAATCGCACAGATGTTCTTCTGCGCTGTTCCACCATAGAAATATCACCGATATTCCCTGTTCATCTTGAACATATCTATATTATACCACATTAAAACAAGGTAGTCAACGACAAAAACCGTCGCAAATGTTAGTTTTCGCATTTACGACGGCTGAAGTTATATTTTTTTGAGCAAATTATTTTATATCGCTTGCGTTTTCGTCAGGTTCGATGTGCGCATTGTCATCAACCTTCTCGATTGCAGGCAAACCGTGAATGTTGATATTGCGGTCGGTCTTAGCATTGATACTGTTCGCACGAACGATATCGGCCATATCAATACCGGTAGCTTCCTTGACAGTCTGCATGGTCTGTGCCATCAGCACAGGAACATTCCCAGACACGCCGGAAACGCCAGATGCATCGCCGCCAATGATAGATACCTTATCGATTGCGGACAAGGGCTGAGCCACATTCTTAGCAATATCAGGCAGGACCTTGATAAGCATTTCAGCGACAGCGGCATCGTTGTACTGCTTGTAAGCCTCCGCCTTTTGCTTCATAGCTTCGGCTTCAGCAATACCCTTCTGACGGATAGCCTCAGCTTCTGCCTTACCTACAAGGGCAATACCTTCGGCTTCCTGCTGCTTTGCAAATTTCTGAGCCTCAGCAGCGCGTTCGGCTTCGTATTTTTTTGCTTCTGCTTCTTTTTGGCGTTTATACAATTCGGCATCCGCAGCTTTGCGAACCTCTGCATCCAGTTTTCTCTGCTGAACCTCGGCTTCCTGTGCAGCAAGGTCGACCATCTTCTTCTGCTTTGCGATTTCCGCATCAGCTTCGGCTTCCTTGATTTCCTTGGCGCGAAGATTTGTCTGAATCTGTCCTGCAGCGTTGGCATCAGCAGCAGCCTTGTCAGCCTCGGCCTTCAATTTGGCCTTTGCCAGCTGCAATTCATTGTTGCGCTGTGCAATAGCAGTCTGGGCTTCAACTTCCTTTTCATTGGCTGCCATTTCAGCGTCAGCCTTTGCACGAGCAATATCACGAGCGGCTTCGGCACGAGCAATCTCTGCACGTTTCTTAACGGCTTCTTCCTGCTCAATACCAATAGCCTCAATGACACCGTGATTGTGACCCTGCGCATCAACGGCGTCTTTTACATCCTGCACATTGAAGGTTACAACTTCGAGGCCCATCTTTGCAAGGTCAGGACGGGCATTTTCGATTACTGACAGCGCCATTTGTTTACGATTTGTGAGAATCTGGTCAACCGTCATATCCGAAACGATTTCGCGCAGGTTGCCTTGCAAGACATCATTTACTTTGTCATTGATGCCTTTTTCGTCCATGCCAAGGAAGTTCGAAATAGCCGACTGCTGACGACCCGTAATATATTCCTTGACATCCTTTGCACCAGATGCCTGAACCTCAGAGTCGAGAACAGTAGAATTATCGCTGTATACCTGAATCGTTACAACAGAATCAATCCAGAGCGATACACCTTCTTTTGTCTTGACACCCGTCTCAGGGGTTTTGACATCAATTTTCAGAAGACGCATATTCAGCTTATCTGCACGCTGCAGCACAGGGATGACGAATGTACCCTTTCCGCAAACGACTTTGGGCTTTTTCAAGCCAAATCCAGTCACAACGATGGCTGCTGTAGGAGGCGCTTTTTTGTAGCATGTGAATGCGAACAAAACAAACAATACGACAATGATGATTCCTAAAAACATGGTATACTCCTTTTCTTATCTGCAATGGGATTTGCAATACTTTGACACTTTGCTGGCGACCTCTTTCTTGAATGCATATTCATCACATTGTGCCAAACGCATTTTATATATCTCCTGCTGTTTGGCAACACGAGCCGAATAGCCTTCGCATACGGAATGACATCCAGCTTTGCGATGTGGGCATTGATAACAGGTTCTAAAAATGTCGTGTTCGCTCGCACTTCCAGTATTGCTGTTCGATATCATAAATGGAACTCCCCCTATCTTTCCAATTGATATATTATATTATACCACAAATAAGCAAAAGAATCAATTAAAAAGACGAGCAAGATACTTCTCGCTCGCCTTCTGCTTTTCTGTGTTGTTAGATTTCTTCGCTGCCTTCGCTATCTTCTTCTTTGCGACTATCCTTAGAGAACCCAACAAAACCGCATGCGCCTGCGGAAATTCCGAAGATTACTGCCATGATTGGCATAATGAGTCTGTTTCGATATACAGCGCCTACAATGAAATTGGCGTTAGCTACCTGCTCCAATACATAGTGTGCAATCGCGCAAATCGTAAGTTCAGAAGCGTTACCGAACGATTCATCAAGACCGATGCTGAGCAGCGACATGGAATAGGTTGCGCTGGCTACATACTTGATTTCGATAGGTGCAGCAGTTTCATATACAGCTACATAGCTCTTGCCGGTATTCTTTTGACCGTAGAAAGACAGTGTGCGGTAGAATCCGCCTTCTGCCCTTGCTACTGGGTCGCTTGTCCACTTACCGCCTGTGATTTTATAGGAATCACTGTTCAGACCGATGGCAGACATCAAATCGCTCTTATAACCATCCCAAAGCGGTGTGGCGGGATTGTATGTGTGGACTTTTCCGAGATAGACATATGCGGTGGCACCTTCCGGAATTACGACTTGTCCATCAATCGTGAAATCGACCCATGTATCGGTGTCCTCGACTTCATTGACCTCTTTCAGAACGCCTTCAACTTCCGTACCATCATCTAGAGTGAGGTTCTTGTTTTGCGGGGCGTTCGGTTTCTTGTCTTCGCCCTTGTACTCCACTGTCATTTCTGTGGGAATATCAGCTTGTTCTTCCGTGTACTGAACATCTTCGAGCGGTAATTCATACTGTTCTCCGCCCAGCGTTACAGTATAGGTCTGAGGAACTTCTTTTACAGTCAAATCCGTATATTCTACGGTTTCTTGATACTTGGTATTGAGTTCCCTTTGCTGATAATCTACGCTGTCTTCGTCGAGGACATAGGTATTACCGTTCTCCTCAATTTCCTTCGGAAGAGGATTGGCATCGGCTTCTTCTTGGTCCTTGTAATTGAACTCACGAGTGATATCAATATCAATATCACCAAGAGAAGTCAACGCTTGTGTAGAAATGCATCCTACGCAAAGCAGCGCACTTACAAAAGCAAGCACTCTCATTATATTCTTCATAGCTTTTTTTGGCGTCTTAGCAGCTTGTCTGCCTGTACGCCGCCTCCTTTCGAATTCTCCTTTTATTGTATCTACTTTGCAGCAAATAGCAAAGAAAAAAGCCGAGCGGCTCATCACCACTCGGCATCCCCATCACATATCAATCTTCATCGACATCTTCGTCGACAGTCGTGCTTACTCGTTCCTCTTTCGGAATGTACTTAGGCGTTGGTTCACAACGACATTTGAGTACATATTCACTATCGCCAAACGCAAGTTCCTTTAATGCTAACGGATAGGCAAAAAACAGCTTCTTGGCAAATGCTTCATCCTTATCAAACGCTTTTGCCAGTTTCTTGTAGAAGAACCAGCAATAAGCAGACAATGCAAGAGTGTAAGCAATGGAATCGAACTGGAACATTGTAAATCCAGTTCCCAACTCGACATGGTTCATAAAATACCACACCCAAAGCCAAGACGGAACACACTGAATGATAGAGCCTACACCGTATACCAGCGGATACACACCATAGGTACCATAGGCGAAAATGAGCGGAGAAGCTCCCTTCTTATATGCCTTATAGGACATTTTCATAACACAAACAAAAATAAAAAGAAGTGTTACGGTAGTCAGCAGATTAGCAATGAAGTGTAAGAAGCCAAGCCCCTTCGTACAAAGATGTAAAGTCAATCCTAAATAAAGAATAATCGGCATTTTCATTCCTCCTCTTTTCTATATTATACCACATTTTGCCTTAATGGTCAACTTGTATAATACAAAAAAGATAGCCGCCCATTTCTGAGCGGCTATCTGAAGATTTGAGGTCCACATTCAGCGCCTAAACCCTGTTCTGCTTCCCTGATGACTGGTTTTATCGTTGCTCGCCAACCGCAGGTCTATACATCCTGCATCGCACTTTGAGAAAATAATCGAGTTTATGTGCCAGCCTCACAAGGCGTCTTTTAGCCTACTGCAGTTTCGTCAGCAGGGGCCTCGGACTCAGCAGCAGAATCGGCTTCGGCAGTATCCTCAGAGGAAGCCTCCTCAGTGGATTCGGCGGCATCGCCATCAGTCTCGGCGCTTTCAGCCTCGCCGTCGGAAGCCTCACTGTCAGCAGCTTCAGATTCAGCAGTGCTCTCAGCCTCGGATGCAGCCGCTTCCTCAGCAGGCACGGAGGTAGCCACCAGCAGATTGCCCTCGGCATCAGCCTGACCACAGTTGTACAGATATGCGAACGCGGCGCTCAGATTGTCGAACTTGGACAGGTCAGGAACCTCAACAGTAGAACCGTCATCAGCGGTCTTGGTACCGTCGAAATGAACGCTGCCGTCCTCGTCATAGCGAACGGTGACGGTATAGCCATCGCTTGCCAGAGCCTCGGTCATATAAGCGGCATAAGCGTTCATGGTGGTCTTCATCTGGTCCTCACTCAGAGAAACACCATCGGGCATCTCAGTCAGCTTGCTGTTATCCAGAACCTCAACTGCGGACTCACTGGTCGCGCCGCTTGCGCTGGCAGCATCATCCTTCTTGCCACAACCAACAAATGCAGTGCAGGCCATTGCCATAGCGAGACACAGCGCAGCACCCTTCTTTACAGAACTCTTGTTAACCTTCTGCATGAGTAACTTCTCCTTTTTCATGTGTGTTTGTTTGATGTGCATAAACAAGATTCATGCACTATGCTTATATTATACCACTAAAAGCATAAATAGTCAACAAAGAATAGCGCCCCACAGATTTACCTGCGGAGCGCTATATGTTATCTCTTACGCGGAGTAGAGATTATTTCAGTTAGTTACTGCTTCTTTTCCTCGGTTTTATCCTCGGTCTTTTCAGCAGTTTTTTCTTCGCTATCGCCCTTCTTCTTCTTGACGATGACAAATGCGCCAACGCCAATCAGAGCAACAACAACGATAACAGGAACAATGACTTCTGCGCCAAAACCAACGCCAGTCTTGTAGTTGACTACAACAGGTGCCGGAGTGGGGGCAGGTTCATTCTTGACTACAGGAGTCGGAGTCGGTCTGCTTTCTTCCGGAGGATTCTCCAGCTTAACGCTTGCTACCCGGACATCGCCGTAGTTGCCTGCCTTATCGACTGTACGGGTCACAATGTAACCAGTCCAATCGGGGCTCAGCTTGAAGGTAACGTAACCGTTGTTCTTATCAATGTTTGTAACATTGACAGTCTCGAACTTGGTTTCGTCGAAGGTGTAATCGCCATCAGCACTCTTGGCAATAGCAGAACCATTGACCTTGTAATACTGAATCTTAGCGACACCGGAGTTGTACTCGCCATCCAGAGCGGAGATAGCAGGAACGGAATCCTTGACCTTTACAACAGGCACGAAGTCGGGGTCTTCGGTATCATCCTTGCCACCGTTTTCGTCGGGAGTAGCAACGACATCGTTACCGTTTTCATCACCGGTCTCGTCGCCGGTTGTGAAGAGAGCGGGCTTACCATGAGCAATACGAAGCGTAGTGGCTTCGGTCTTTTCGGACTCGGCGGGAACCTTCTCATCTGTACCGGATTCGGTTTCATCCTTCTTACCGGAATCTTCCTTCTTGTCGGTATCGTCCTTCTTATCGTCCTTCTTATCGTCGTCCTTTTCGGGAGCCTTGCCAGTCTCTTCACCAGTAATGAACACATTGATGGTGCTCTCGAACTTGACAAACTTCTCGTTCAGCAAATCGGTCTTATTGGTAGAATCAACCTTATCGGCAGCGAAAGCAGAAGCAACGACAGGAGCTTCGGTATCAACAGATGTGGTGATAGTTCCCATCTCGGTAATGGCACCGGTCTTCAGGTCAATCAGGTAATAGGTAGAAGTAACCTTCTCACTATTAGCGGAAATGACCATCTTCTCGGCCCACTCAGCATCGGTCAGGGAATCGCTGGTTCCGATTGCGTAACCCTTAGGAGCGATAACTTCAACCTTAGAGTTGAAGTACAGGCCACTCAGGTCATCAGTCGTCTTCTTGGTAACCTCAACAGGCTTACCGGTCTTTTCGTCAGCCACAGTACCAACGATAGTTGCGGGCTCTACATCGGCAAGATGCAGACGCTGAACTTCGAGGTCTCCGGTGGTAGGCAGGTAATTGTAGTTGTCGTAAGCGCCGCCAACATACTTGAAAGCGTCCTTCGTCAAGCCAACATTACCGAAGATACCATCGATGCTGGAAGCAACAATGAGTTCGAAGGAAGGCAGCTTAACGGTTTCAGCAGTCTCGTCGAAAGCGTAACCACTGGTCTTGATTTCGGGAATCTCCGTCTTGGTGCCATACAGCTTGACGACGGGGTTCGGGTCGAGAGTAACCGTCAGGTCTTTGCGAGCGATAACGAACTGACCATCGGCTTCGTTCTTATCGGCATCAACAACCTTGATGGTTACTGCGTAATTCTGCTCAACAGCAGCATCGTAATCAGAGGTAACGGTGTAGGTGTAAGTACCAGCGTTCTTGACGTTTTCAGTCTTGAACTGGCTGTCACTCTCCACGCCGTCATCGCCGCTTGCGATATCAGGAGTCAGAGTAGCCTTTGCATCAGCGGTCAAGGGAGCAGTCTGTGCATTGTCGGTGGTCTTGTCGTTCTCGAAAGGAGTATAAACAAGTGCCATCTTCAGGCCCAGAGAATCAGGTTTAACAGCTGCACCGTGTGTACCGTCGCCATTGGTGGCAACAGCATTAACGGTGAAATCGGGGTTAGTGGTATCGCCATAGACGATATCCTTGGGCTCAGTGACAGTGACTTCTACCAGACGCTCGCCAATGGTGTAGACGCCATTGACAATCGTAATCAAGTAATCGTCATTGTCGTAAGAACCGACCATGTCGTATGCACCGTAATTCTTGACAGATTCGGGCACGCTCTCCGCAACCAGAGAAGCAGCACCATCAGCAGACTTCATGGAAATCTTTTCGGCAACCGCGTTCTCAACATCCTTCTGAGTGATGCTGATAATAGCTTTCAGGTCATCGCCATTTACAATGGTCTTCTTATCGGCATCGCCAGTATAGGTAAGAGTATTGCTCAGCTCAGCCATTTCATTGCCGTAGACAGAACCAACAGTGCCGATGGTCCAAGTCAGAGGACGCTGAGTAACCGTGTAAGTGCCGTTCATAGCAGTTACCAGATAATCCTGATAAGAAGCCTGACCGACGCGGTGAGCCAGACCGGAGAAGGAAGGAACAATGTCATAGCCTCCGACATGGCTTGCAGAAGTGACGAGGCACAGGTTCGTGCCTTCCAGAATATCACCATTGACCAGAGCTGCCTTGGCAGTGTCACCAGTGTATTCCAGAACGTTCACGGTACCGTAATCAGACCAATCTTCAACAGCAACATCGTCGCCATAGATAGAAGTCTGGGGTTTAGCGGTGACAGTGATGGGACGCTTGTCGATAACAAAATCAACGGGAGCGTAAACAAAGGTGTAGTTGTTTGCTGCGGCATTCTCAACATTTGCAGGAACGACCTTGCCGGTACCAGCGTGAGAAGCTACCGTTGCGGGAACTCCCTCAGCATCGGTGAAGTTGAAGGTCAGGTTTGCAATGCTCAGGACACCAGCATCATCAGGAGTGGTGTTGCCCTTGACGGGTTTCACAACGAATCCATCGAAAATCAGGTCGTCGCCGGAGAGAACAGGGTTCTCATCGCCGTAAATCTTGCTCTGGGGAGCCAGAGTAACATTCAGCGTAGCAGGAGTGATTTCAAAGGTGTTGTTTACGCGGGTGATATTGAAGTTGGCATCATCGCCCTCGATAATCATCGGGTGCTTGCCGACATCTTCACCAGCATCGGTGCCAGCGTCAGGACGAACAACCTTCAGATTTGCAAGGTCGCCTGCATCCTCGCTCACATAGTAAGCGCCGTCGCCAGTTGCAGTCCAAGTCAGTGCGGGGTCAGCCTCACCGTAGACCTTCTTCTGGCCTTCGTCAACAACCACGATTACATCGCGCTTATCGACATGCAGAGAACCATCGACAAAGACGATGGGGTCATAGTTCTTTGCGCCCTTGTTTTCCAGACCGCTCATGGTGATGACATAATCGCCAGCAGCAGGACGAGCAGGAATCTCGGACAGAGAACCGTCAGTATTCTTGATGTTGTAGACAACCGAGCCAGTGAATGCGGAAGCAACGGTGTCATTGTTCTTCAAGCCAGTAACGGTGTAGCTGAACGTGGGAACGGTGCCGCCATAAATCATGGAGTAACCGCCAGCCACAGTAAAGGTGACCTTAACGGGCTTGATGGTCAGAGTAGCAACTTCCATAGCTTCGGGCTCAGTGGTGGAAGAACCAACGTCGACGGAAGTGCCGGAGCCAGTCACGATGGTGATGGCGTAGTTGCCGTACTTGTTGTACAGAGTAGAGCTGATGGGATATTCACCGACATCCTCACCGGCTTTGCGAGTGACAGAGCCGCTCAGAGCACCAGTAGTCAGTTCCAGCGTATTCTTCTTCAGACCATCGTTGGAAATGTTACCGGAAATCTCGCTGTAAGAGAATGCGGGGTCTGCATCGCCGTAATCCTTCTCGTAGTTGGAGAAAGTCAGGGTGATGGGACGAGGAGTGATGGTGATGGTAGAATCAATCACCGTCAGGTCGTAGTTGGCAGGCTGTGCGTAGATAGCTTTCAGAGCATAAGTGCCAACGCTTGCGGAAGCAGAAGTTGCACCGGAAGTCAGGGTAATGCCCTTAAGAATCTTTTCGGCTTCTGCTGCCTGAACATCAGTAGTAGTCAGCAGACCAGTGCCGCCCTTGATGTAATCCTTCACGTTCATAGAAGTGAGGGTCTCACCATAGGTCTTTTCGGTTTCGAGCAGGTTGATAACGGCAGTACGCTTATTGATGGTGAAGCGAACATCATTGGTGAAGCTGATACGATAGTTCTTTGCCATCGTCTGCTCATAGATGTTACCGCTGTAAATCGGATAAGTGCCAGCGTTCTCGCCTGCTTCACGGCTCAGACGAGCCTGTGCGAAGTCGGCCTTGGGTTCTGCGAAGCTGGTGGTGTTGTAGTCGAAGATGACATAGGTATCGTTGACTGCAAAGCTGGGGTCAGTCTCGCCGTAAGTCTTGGACAGGCCATAGCGAGGAGTGATGGTCAGGGGCATCTGGTGAACAATCAGCATGTTCTTGCCATCGGGCTCAGACAGCTTAACGCTGTTTGCGGGCTGGTTATCCAGACGGAAGGTCAGGTTGTAAGAACCTGCATCGTACAGACCAGAAGCGTTCGCAGTAGCCTCAACGGCGATACGAACAACACCCAGAGAAACATCCTTGCCGTCCATCTTGATGTTGACGGTTTCACCATCGTGGTAAATCTGAGTGCCATCGGAGGTATTCACGTTGACGGAAACTTCCTTGGCGATGGTATCGGGCTTCTTCTCACCGTAAGTAGTCTGCAGTGCGTTGAAGGTGACAGAGACATCAGCCTCGGTGACTTGGAACGTGGCCTGCGGAGCAATCGTTACGATGTAGTTGGGGTTCTCATCATAGGAGATGGTAGCCTCATAGTTGCCGACAACCGTGGTAGGGTCTTCCCACTTGGTCAGGTCGATGTGGATGTTCAGCGGACTGCCCTGCGGGTCAACCACATTGATAGCCTGAGAACCGGTCTCGTCATACAGCGCATAGCTGGGGGTGTTCTTACCGGCAACGCCGTACTTACGGACGCTGTTGGTAGTACCCTTGATGGTGACAGGCAGTGCATTGATAGTCAGCGTACCGCTTGTACCATCGCTGTAAGTGCCGGTATAAACGATGTTGTAGTTGGGGTTGGTGTAACCGGAAACAACAATAGGATAGGTACCGACACCAGTCAGCTTGCCAACGGTATTGTCAACGCCATACTTGATGGTGACAGTGCCGCCCAGAGAAGCGACGGTATCATGGATGCCAATTTCATCGTTGCTTGCGAAGTTCTTGTATTCCAGTGCGCCGGTAATGTCGGCATCGCTGGGATTCTCTGCGCCATACAGACGCTCACGGTTCGGAACGGTGATGGTCAGAGTACGCTTGGTGATAGTGTACTTATCGGGAGCATTGAAGGTGATATCGTAGTTCTTGGCGATTTCAGCAGTCTGGAACTGTGCATCGCTGTAAGCGTAAGAACCAACAGTCTCGCCGACCTCACGGGTCACAACGCAGCCAGCAAAGTCGGAGCCAACACGGCCACCCTTGCCATTGACGGGGTCAAGAGTAAAGGCAACGCCGCCCTTGGCATCACTGTCGCCGTAAACCTTCGTCTGACCACCCATCACATTGATGGCGATAGGACGCTTGGTGACGGTCAGCTTGCTGTTGACAAAACGAACCAGATAGTTGTCGTAACGGTCGTAGTTCTTGCCATCGGCATTGGGGTCCCAGTCAGAAGACCAACGCTCCTGAGAAGCACCCTGCACAGATGCGCTGACGGTGTATTCGCCAACATTGGCAGTTGTAGGAGTGCCGCTGTTGCCAGCCGCATCCACCATGGTAAAGCCAAGCTTATCCTCGGTCAAACCGATGCTTGCCTGTGTATCGTTCAGCTTGAAACCTTCGATGGATTTAATCTTGCCAGAACGAGCAGCACCATACATTGCGGACAGGTCATCGAGAGTGACAGTCAGCATTGCGGGATGGATGATGTACTTGCTGTTGATGACCTTGACGTCATAGTAAGCAGTGCATGCAGGGGGAACTTCGACAGTCATCGGATATTCGCCAACATTCTTATTGTCGATATCCTGACGCTGTGTTGTCAGAACCATGCTGACCAGTTTGTTCACACCGTCATCAGCGGTGATGTCAGAACCAGCGACAATACGCTTATCGGAGGCCACTGCCTGAGCAGCACCGTTATAAGCAACAGCGTCGAAGGTGATGGTGGAAGACTTGCCCTTTTCAGCCTCACCATAAATGGCATCAATCTGGTCGTTGGTGATGGTTACGTTACGCTTGGTAATTTCAAACGTTGCGGTAGCAAGGTTGATGTTATAGCCATTGATAGGCGCATTCGTCTGGATATTGCCGATTGTAACAGTATAGCCACCGGGAGCAGAGGTGATGCTGGGCAGAACAACGGTGGGTTCACCGCTCAGACCAAGCATCTCTTTCAGAGCAACTGCGTTGGACTTGTGCTCGTTGTTGGTCTTATACTCGAAATTCGTCTTATCGGTATCAGACCAGCCAGTAATCACGAAGTCAACCTGAGGATTCTGCTGACCATACTGACGAGTGGCTTTGCTGCCGGTCGTCTGTACGCCATCATTGCCCTTGAAGACAAATACAGGAGTCAGGGTCAGAGTCTTTTCAGAAACGACAACATACACATCGCCGGTATTGGGCTGAATGTCGATGTTGTAGTTCGTGTTGCTCTTCGCGGAGGAACCTAAGATGATTTTGTAAGAACCGGTAGTGTCCTTATCAAAGTTCTCTGTGGTCAGAACATCCGCAGGAAGCAGGTCGCCGTCAACCAGACCACCATTGGTATCCATAACGGTGTAGTTAATCTGGCTGATGGTATTGCCCTTCGTAACATAGGTGGTATGAGGGACAATGTAAATCTGACGCTTGTTGATAGTCACACCCGTGTCATTGCGGATGTTTTTGGAAGAATCCAAGTTGGAACCATCAATGATGGTGTAATTCAGACCATTCACAGTAACGCTTGTGGCACCTGTATCAACATAAGTCGGATAAGTACCGGCATTGCAATGAATGTCTGTAGGATTCTGGCCGTCACCATCAGCAGGAGCGTACATGATGAAGCTCAGACCGTCGATAGCTGCCTGAATATCCTTCTGGACTTCCTGAGGAGTACGGGAATCAGCAGTGCTGTATTCGATGGTCAGACCCTTAGACTTGAAGGAGTCACCGTAGGTGTAGGTAACAGTCTGAGGCAGAATGCGAATAACATTCTCCTGACCGCTAATCTTGGTATACTGAATACCAGTGCCTGCGGCAATCTGCTTACCAGTCTCAGCAGCGGTGATTGCCTGATAGTCCCCGATGACAGTCGTAGAACCGCCGCCATCAAACGCGCTGGCACCGCTGTTGTCTACGGGGTTTTCCTGACGGTCGCAAACCTGCATATACAGGTCAGACATGTCAAGGTATGCATTCATGACGGGCTCTGCGACCTGCTCATCCTCGCTCAGAGAATAATACATGTCCTCAATGGGTTCCCAGTCATAAACTGCATCCAGTTCCTCAGTGCGACGCGTGACCATCGCATCAAGAACCGCGTTTTCCTTGTCAGCCTGCCATGCCTTGCTTGCAAGACCGAAGTTGTTTGCAGCAGTCAGAATTTCATCTTTACGGCTTACAAGGGCGTTAGCCGCATCGATAAATGCCTGTGCTGCTTCACTGATGCTGCCAGTGGTAGAAGCTTCGCTGGAAGTGCTGGTGCTTGCACCAGTATCAGAGGCAGCACTGTTTGCGTAGGCAGTGGTCGTTTCAGACCCCGCCTGACTTGTAGCCTCAGAAGAAACATCGCTCGTCACAGAAGTGTCGCTGGACGCGGAACTTGCTGTGTCGGTAACATCGCTTTTCGGCGCGGGAGTAGTAGCGGAAGAGTCGGAGTTTGTTGTCGTAGTGCTGAGCGCATCAGTTTCCTTCGGAGCTTCTTCACTCTGCGTGATTCCACTCGCGCTCTCCACTGCATAAGCAGTGACAGGAGCAAACTGAGACAGGCACATTGCTACGGCGACAATCGCACTCAAAAACCGCTTACGAGGTTTCTGCATGTTAGTTGCCCTCCTAATAATGTGAGTGTTCTGTGGTTTTACCACAGCCGGATTTATATACACCCTTACCTACTCCCTAGTGTGCAGCCTCGATTGTAGATAAGAAAGTATATCAAAACACAAGCAATCAAATTGCATATTTACAATATGCCACAAAAAGACAGAAAAGTCAATCAAAAATTTTGGCACAAAAATGCCACCCATGAACGCATTCTCATATTTCGTATGGACATGGATGGTTGAAACATTAACGCAAAACCTGCTTGACTATGGCTATTATTTGTTCTGAGAAATTTGATGCTGTATTTATATCTATTATATTACTTACTTTGCAGCAACGGTCAATAATTATTCTGAAAATTAGAAGTTTTTTACGCAAAAAAAGAGCGGCAGCTCTTTCGAACCACCGCTCTATTGTTTTACCGCTTATTCAGCGGAATCATCCTTATGGTTATCTTTGTTGTCGTTTTCGTCCTTCTTGCGCTTGTGGTTTACTACCACCAGAGCAGCGACGCCAATGCCAACCATTGCTACCAGACCAACAATGCTCTGTGCAAATCCGATACCCGTCTTCTTGTTGCTCGTGAAGATAGAGAAGAGGGAGAAGGGTTTGCCGTCTACCTTGAAGATATCGAGCCAACCAATCGGCGGGGTCTTGGGCTTCTCAGTAGGAACAGGGGTCGGAGTAGGCTTCGGGTTGTCGGGAGTCGGAGTCGGTTTAGGCTCGTCAGGCGTTGTGGGAGTAGAGGGTTTCACAACAGGGACTTTCACCTCGTTGGAAGGTTTCTCTACATCTTCATCAATCGGCTTGGACGGGTCCTTACCATGACCCGGATTCTCGGGGTCTTCGGGATTCTGACCCGGAGCCTTAGCGACAGCCACGTTAATGACATCGTGTCCGGCATCCGCGTCAACTGCGACATAAGAGTAGGTCAGCGTGAAGGATTCGCCAACAGGGATACGAGCAATAGTGAACGTTGTCGTTGCGCTATTGTAAGTATATCCATCACCGTTCTGGGCTTCAATATGGCTTGCGCCGTCATTGTTGTCCTTTACGGTTACATTGACAAGGTCTACTTCACCGGTATTGGTTACTACCACACGATAATTGATGGTTTCACCGACATTGACTTTCGTCTTGTCAGCACTCTTCACAATCGTGAGGCTCTTTTCGAGCGGAATATCCGTTTCCGTACCGGAACCCGGAACTTCCACATCGACCTTGTTGGACGGAATATCCGTATCAGGGTCAATCGGTTTCGTCGGGTCTTTACCCTGTCCGGGATTCTCCGGGTCTTCAGGGTTCGTGCCGGGAACATGAATCGTCGCTACGTTTTCAAGAATGTGCGTAGTCACATCGGCGATACCGACAGTATAAGCGTAGTGGACAACCACATCGCCGCCAGCAGGAATCGTGTCGATGGTGAATACACCATTCTCATAGTGATAACCAGCGCCATCCACTGCGAAAATGCTTCCGGAGAAGTTATTCTCATCAGTCAGAGCAGCATTCTGAATATCGTGGTCTTTGCCATTGTGTACCGTTACGGTATAGGTGACAGTCTCACCCGGCTTTGCGACAGTCTTGTTTGCAGACTTCCAGATGGTGACAACGCCATCATCAGGCTTCTTCACATCGACTGTATTGGACGGGATATTATACTGCTCGCCATCGTGCGTGTACTTAATGGTTGCGGTATTTTCCATAACGCTCTCATCGGTCGTCTCTACCGTATAGGTATAAACGATATCAAGAGCCTCACCAGCATCCAGATAACCGATAGTCCAAGTGCCGTCTCCGTTATAGGTATAGCGGTTAGAACTCTCAGCCGTAACATCACCCGCAAAGTTGTTATGGTCTGCGACAGTGATATCGTTTACGGTTTCGTCTGTCGTGTTCTTCACCGTAATGGTGTAGGTCACAACATCCGTTACCTTGGCAATATACTTATCGGCATCCTATTAAACATCGATAGGCGGTGTCGGGACTATCACAACAGCAGCGTTCAGGACCTTAGGAGCATCAGCGGAAACTACCAAATAGGTAAAGTTAAGCGATACGCTCTCGCCAGCCTTTACAGTGCTGATGGTATAGGAGTTGTCGCCGTTATCCGCAACGCCATCCATAGGTACGAAGTTGAGCGTTCCGTTGCCATCAAAGAAGTCTTCGACCACAACATTTTCCGCATCAGCCTTGCCCTTATTGGCGACAGTAACCGTATAGTTGAGCGTATCGCCAACCTTGGCCTCTGCCTTATCAACGGACTTGGTGATTTCAATTACAGGAATCTCTGTTTCGGTTTCAGAGCCGGGAACTTCCACATCAACCTTGTTGGACGGAATCTCCGTATCGGGGTCAATGGGTTTCTCGGGGTCTTTGCCGTGACCCGGATTATTCGGGTCTTCGGGATTCGTGCCGGGAACATGGATTGTTGCAATGTTTTCGAGAATCTGCGTGGGCACATCAGCAATTTCAACCGTATAGGTGTAGTGGATAACCACATCACCGCCTGCGGGAATCTTATTGATTGTGAATTCGCCGTTCTCGAAGGTGTAATCTGCACCGTCAACGCTTACGATTTCGCCAGCAAAGTTGTTGGTGTCTGTCAGACGAGCGTTTTCGATGTCGTGATTCTTTCCGTTATGAACCGTGACGGTATAGGTTACAACCTCGCCCGGCTCAGCCTTTGTCTTATCTGCAGCCTTGCGGATGGTGACAACACCATCATCGGGCTTCTCGACATCGACGGGATTGGAGGGGATATTGTAATCTGTGCCATCCTTGCTGTAAGTCACATTTGCAATGTTTTCGATGACGGTGGCATCCTCAGCCTGCATCGTATAGGTGTAGGTGATATGGATGGTCTCGCCAGCGGCAATAGTCGGAATAGTCCATGTCTTATTGCCATTGTAAGTGTACTTGTCAGCGTTTTCGGCCTTGATTTCGCCCTTGAAGTTGTTAGTATCGGTGACAGTTACATTGTCAACAGGCTCAGAAGTGGTGTTCTTCACGGAAATCGTGTAGGTCACAATCTCGTCTACCTTCGGATTGTGCTTGTCGGCTTCCTTCTCAACGTCAACAGGCGGTGTCGGGTCTTTGATTACTGCGGCGTTCAGTACGAGAGGTTCGTCTCCTTCAACTACAACATAGCTGAAACGAAGCTTTACGCTCTCCCCTGCTTTGACCGTAGAAATAGTGTAGGTGTTGTCTCCGTTATCTGTCACGCCATCCATGGCCTTGAAGTTCAGCGTTCCGTTTCCGTCAAAGAAATCCTTAATCAGGATATTCTCAGCATCCGCGTTACCGCCGTTCTTGACAGTGACGGTGTAGTTTAGCGTATCACCAATCTTGGCAGTAGGCTTATCTACAGACTTGGTAATAGAGATTTCCGGAATCTCGGTCTCAACTTCGGAACCGGGGACTTCCACTTCGACCTTATTGGACGGAATGTCCGTATCGGGGTCAATAGGTTTATCCGGGTCCTTGCCGTGTCCGGGATTCTCAGGGTCTTCCGGATTCGTGCCGGGCACATGTGCCGTGGCAACATTTTCCAGAATGTGAGTGGGTACATCTGCAATCTGCACCGTGTAGGTGTAGGTCAGAACAGCGTCTGCACCAGCAGCAATCTTATCGATTACAAAGTGCCCGTCAACGAACTTGTAGCCGACACCATTTGTGCCGGTAATCGTTCCAGCAAAGTTGTTGGAATCGCTTACGACCACATTGGTGATGTCATGCGCCTTGCCGTTGTGAATCGTAACCGTGTAGGTCACGACCTCACCGGGCTCTGCAATCTTCTTGTCACCGCTCTTGACAATCGTAACTTCGCCATCCTTCGGGACAACGACTTCAACGGGGTCTGCCTTGATGACATACTCGCCGTCATCGGTCGTGTAGCGAACATCAGCTTCGTTGACCAGCGTAGAGGGGTCGGTAGTCTTCACAGTATATGTGTAGAGAATATCGATGCTCTCACCAGCCTTGATGCTGGGGATAGTCCAAGTATGGTTGCCATTGTAGGTGTACTTGGCGTTGTCTTTAGAAGTGATTGCACCTGTAAAGTTGTTGGTGTCGCTGACCAGCAGGTCGGTAACGGTCTTATCGGTCGTGTTCTTCACCGTGATGGTGTAGTTGACGACTTCATCGACCATCGCTACATGCTTGTCTGCGGTCTTCTCGATGTCAACGGGAGGAGTCGGGTCTTTCACAACAGCAGCGTTCAGGACCATCGGCGCATCTCCGGCAACGACCGTGTAAGTGAAGCGGAGCGTAATGCTCTGACCCTTCTCCACATTCGCAACCGTGTAGGTGTAATCACCGTTATCCGTCACACCGTCCATCGGAACGAAGTTCAGGACACCGTTACCGTCAAAGAAATCCTTGACGACAGCGTTCTTGACTGCCTGTCCGCCAACATTCGTCAGCGTAATCGTGTAGTTCAGCGTATCGCCAACCTTGGCTTCCGTTTTGTCTACACTCTTAACGATTTCGAGCTTGCCTTCCGGCACATCAACATGCGTACCGTCACCGGGAACCTCAACATCGACCTTGTTGGAAGGAATCTCCTCGTCAGGGTCGCCGGGGTTCTTGCCGGGGACATGAGCCGTTGCAACATTCTCAAGAATCTTGGTCGGAACATCGGCAATCTGGACTGTGTAGGTATAACGGACCACTGCGTCACCGCCAGCAGGAATCTTGTCAATGACAAATTCGCCGTTGGTGAACTTGTAGCCAGCGCCATCTACGCCTTCAATCTTGCCCGCGAAGTTGTTCGCGTCAGTCAGACGGACATTCTTGATGTCGTAATCCTTACCGTTATGAATCGTAACCGTATAGGTAACGACCTCGTTCGGTTCAGCCTTGGTCTTGTCGGCAGTCTTAAAGATGGTAACGACACCATCGTTAGGCTTTTCGACTTCGACGGGGTTGGACGGAATATCGTAGTCAGTACCGTTGTAGCTATAACGCACATCAATGACAGTTTCATCGCTTGCCTGCATCGTATAGGTGTAGGTAATGTCGATGGACTTGCCGGATTCGAGCGTTGCGATGGTCCAAGTCTTATCACCGTTGTAGGTGTAGCCCTTGCCATCCTTGCCTTCGATTTCGCCCTTGAAGTTGTTCGTATCGCTTACCAGCAGGTTCGTCAGCGTGTCCTTGGAATTGTTCTTCACCGTGATGGTGTATGTAACAATCTCATTGACCTTGGCGATATGCTTGTCAGCGCTCTTCACAATATCCGTGGGCGGTTCGGGAGTTGTGATGACTGCCGCGTTCAGAACCTCAGGTGCGTCACCGTCAACCACCACATAGGTGAAGTTAAGCGTTACGCTCTCACCAGCCTTGACACTTGCAATCGTGTAGGTGTCATCACCGTTATCGGTGACGCCATCCATAGCCACGAAGTTCAGTGTGCCCTTGCCGTCGAAGAAGTCCTTGACCATGACATTCTCGGCATCGCCCTTACCGTTGTTCTTGACAGTAATCGTGTAGTTCAGAGTATCACCGACAGCGGCTTCACTCTTGTCTACGCTCTTCGTCAGAACAAGGTCAGGAATCTTGGTTTCAGTCTCGGAACCCGGAACCTCAACATCGACAGGATTCGAAGGAATCTTCTCATCGTTATCGATAGGCTTGTTCGGGTCTTTACCGTGACCGGGGTTGTTCGGGTCTTCGGGGTTCGTGCCGGGAACATCAGCCGTAGCGATGTTTTCCAGAATCTGAGTAGGCACATCACCAATTTCAACCGTGTAGGTGTAGGTCAGAGTGACCGAAGCGCCTGCGGCAATCTCAGCGATATGGAACTCGCCGTTCTCGAAGGTGTAATCTGCGCCGTCAACGCCAGTGATTTCGCCAGCGAAGTTATTAGCATCAGTTACTACAACATCGTGAACATCGAAGCCCTTGTTGTTAGTAACGGTGACATTGTAGGTGACGACCTCACCCGGCTTAGCCATCTTCTTGTCCGCTTCCTTGTGGATGGAGACAGTGCCCTTATCGGGTACGACCACATCGACAGTCGGCGTATCAAGTTTCACGGTCTCGCCGTTCTCAGAGTATGTCACATCAGCCTTGTTCTCAAGGAGCTTCTCATCATTGCTCTGTACCGTGTAGGTATAGGTGATGTTGATAGTCTCCCCTGCTCCGATTTCCGGAATCGTCCAAGTGCTATCGCCGTTATAGGTGTACTTGTCTGTATTGGCGGCATTGATGCTGCCAACAAAGTTATTGGTATCCTTGACAGTGACATTCGTCTTTGCCTTGGTATCGGGGTTATACACGCTGATGGTGTAGGTCACGATTTCATCGACAAATGCGAACTTCTTGTCAGCCGTCTTGGTGGGTTCGAGCGGCGGGTCAACGGGCGGTGTCGTGACGACAGCGGCGTTCAGGACCTCAGGCTCATCGCCTTCCACGATAACATAGGTGAAGCGGAGCTCCATGAATGTACCGGCAGGCAGTTTGTTGATGGTGTAAGTGCCATCACCGTTCACTACAACACCGACAGCCGGGATGTAGTTGAGTTTACCGTGTCCATCGAAGAAGTCTTCGACCAGAATATTTTTCAGTTCGCCATCGCCAACATTAGACACCTTAACGGTGTAATGCAGCATATCGCCAACAGAAGCACTCTTCTTGTCTACGAATTTCTCGACTTTCAACTTGCCCTCGGGCGGGTTGACAGGAACAGGTACATCACTGCCGGGAACCTTGACGGTGACCTCGTTAGAAGGCTTCGTCTTTTCATTCTCAGGAGTCTGGTCTTCGTCAGCGAACCAGTAATGCAGCGTAGCCACATTCTTCAGCTCGTTGTAGGTATCCTGACCCTTACCGGCATCGGTATTCAGCACAATGTAATCATATTCTACCGTGACAGTCTTGCCAGCCGGAATAGTGCCGACCTTGATGACTGCGGAACCGGCAGATGCAGATTCCAGAGTACCGTTCTTGACATTCGTGATAACGCCGTTGAAGTTGTTCTTGTCGTGCAGCGCTGCATTCACATAGTCAACAGTGTCATTGTTGTGCATGACGACGGTATAATGCACCGTATCGCCGATGTTTGCAATGGCCTTGTCTGCCTGTTTTACAACGGTGGGTCCGACATGTTCCGGCGTGGGAGTTTCGGGGATGACAGGGATATCAACCTCATTGGAAGGAATCTTTACCTTGCCGGAATCCGTCACATATGTCATTTCGGCGTTATTGACAAGCATGGTATTGGGAGCATCTTCATTCATTACCGTGTAGGTGTAGACAATGTCTACGCTCTCACCAGCGCCGATAGAAGAAATATTCCAGACCTTGTCGCCAATATAGCTTACAACATCAGTGTTTTCGGCAGGCGTGATAACGCCCGTGAAGTTGTTCGTATCCTTGACCTCAACATTCGTCTTGGTTTCGTTAGTCGTATTGGTAACGGTAATGGTGTAAGTCACCACCTCGCCAACCACTACGGTCTGTTTATCTGCCTTTTTCTCGATTTCGGGAATTTCCGGAATCTCGACAGCAGCATTGTTTACGACATCCTTGTCGCCTTCCTGTACGGTATAGGTGACAGGAATCTCAACGACCTCACCAGCCGCAATTTCTGCGATGGTGAAGGAATGAGTCGCTGCGTCATAGGTGTACTTGTCGGAACTTGCAGCATTGATTTCGCCAATGCCGTCATTGAAGTCGCGTACAACTACATTCTGAGCAGTCATTGTGCCGTTGTTCGTAACGGTAATGGTGTAGTGAATGGTATCGCCAATCATCACACTGGATTCAAGAGAAGTCTTCACAACGCGAATGTCGCGGTCAGGCACTTCGCCTACATGGACAGTCTCAGTATCGGGGTCGCTCGTAACAGTCTTGTTGTCGGGGTTCTTGCCCTCAGCAACAGCCGTATTCACGATGTTACCGTTATCGAGGTTCATGTCCTCTGCCACAGCAGTATAGACATAAGTGATTTCAACGGAATCGCCTGCGTTCAGCTCAGGAATCATCCACTTGCCGTTTCCGTCATACATCAAATCGCCAGTGTACTCGACAGTGCCGTTGCCGTTGGATGTATCGGTAACGATAACATTCGTCAGCTTTGTGTTGCCGCTGTTCTTAACGGTCAGAGTATAGGTTACGGTCATGTCATTGCCGTTCATATCAACGAAGCTCTTGTCAGCGTTCTTTACGATGGTCAGTTCATCACGGAGCACATCAACCTCAACAGGCTTAGAAGGCTCTTCGATGTCCTTGTCACCCGGAATCTCAGTATCGGGATTCTTGGGAGCGTGAGCAGTAGCTACGTTGATAATCGTTTCGGGGTCACCGTTCTGCACAATATACAGGTAATTCAGCGTAACGGAATCGCCGACATTCAGAGCAGGAATGGTGAACAATCTGGTTTCGGGGTTATAGGTATATCCGTCGCCGGTAGAGACGATAAACATACCCAGAGCATTGGTGTTATCGGAGACGGTAACATTCGTCATATCGACAGTGCCGTCGTTCGTGACAGTGACCTGATACTTGACGACTTCGCCGGGATAAGCGTGGTCGCGGTCTGCAGACTTGACAATCGTCAGGTGCTTGTAGTACAGCGGCACGATTACTTCGTTGGAATCGACAGGCTTCTCAGGAATAGTCGGGTCTTCGCGAGCAGGATTCGTTGCGGTAGCAATGTTATCCAGCTTGCCGTTTGCGAGGTCATCTGCAACAACCGTGTACTTATAGGTGATGGTTACGGACTTACCAACGCCAAGGCTGGTGATTGTCCATGTTCCATCATCGTTGACACGATAGCCGAAGTGGAGCTTCGTGTTCTCGACAGGCTCGCCCATAAAGTTGTTCGTATCCTTTACGACAACATTTTCAAGCTTCGTGTTGCCCGTATTGGTGACTTTCAGCGTGTAAGTGACGACATCACCTACGCCAGCCTCAGTCTTATCAGCACTCTTTTCGATGGTCAGATTCTGACGGATGATTTCCACATCAACATCAGGAGTCTCGACCAACCAATCCTTGTTAGGCTCGGTATAGTTCGGAGTGGTGCTGCCATCAGGGTTCTCAGTATAGCTCTCGACTACCTTCATATCGGTAATCTTGGCGTTGTTTTCGAGGATATCGTTGTTGTTGGTGCCGTGGTCGGTCGGGTCTACCGTGTAGGTATAGGTGAACGTTACGGCATTGGTATGGGTTTCATCGCGCAGATGGGAAATCTCTGCGATAACGAACTCGCCCTTCTCTGCATCATATGTCACACCGTTTGCCTGAGACAGGACAGGAACACCAACGAAGTTGTTGGTATCATTGACGATGACGTTGTGCAGGTCATGACTGGTCGCGTTCGTAACGGTAATCGTGTAGCGAATCACATCGTAATCCGTAGCGCGTTCACGGTCAGCAGATTTCTCGATAGAGACAATTTCCTTATCGCGAACGGTCAGAGTACCATCCACATACTTGATGATGTAGTTGGCATTGCTGCCGCTGCCATCTTCTGTGTTGATGATAACTGCATCGCTGGGAACGTTCTTGCTGGAACCCACTTCGGTCTGAGAACCGGTTACGGTCACAGAATCCATCTTATCGTGAATGCCAAGCAGGTCGTTATCTACGAGTTCCGGAGCGTAGGTATAACCGGGTTCCGTCAACGGAGTGCCGTCATATACCTTTTCTGCGGAGTTTGCAGTAATGGTTACCTCACGCGGGTCAATGAAGAAATGTCCGGGAGTTACTGTGCCAATCTCAATATTATCTACCTCTGTATAGGTAGGAACAATGGAATAGCCGGGGTTCTCGGTACGAACATTCTCACCCGGAACACGAGCTGCATCCAGATTCAGGGCACGGTCGATATAATCGCGCAGGTCCTTATCCGGAGTGTAAGGCTCATCCTTCTCGTTCGTGAGCGTATAGGAAACATTGAACTTATCGGGGTCGTTATCACCGTAGGTCTTGCGGTCATCTTCTGCCTTGATGTTAATAATCAAGGGTTTGACTGTCAACTTACCATCGATGTAAACGAAATCGTAGTTCGGGTTATGGAAAGTAGAATCCTTGGCAGATACAGGATATTCACCAACAGGGCTCCACTTCTCTGCATCAGTCTTGGTCTTGAGCGCATCTTTACCACCGATATCATCGATGGTGTCACCGCGCTTATAGCCGGTAATGGTTACGTTGGGTGTCGGGTTATTTTCGCCGAAATACTTTTCGTCGTCAATAACTGTAACAACGATGGTTGCAGGAACAATGGTCAGAGTTCCGGGAGTGGTAATGATTTCGTAGTTGCCGGACGGGTCAGTGCCATCAATGGTGATGGGATACTTGCCTACCTGCTCACCGTCATCAGTATCAGCGCCGGGACGCTTTGTGGTGATATCGAAGAAGTCTTCGTCACCGGGATTGACCAGTTCTTCGGGGTCAGTAATCGTCCAAGTCAGCGGGTCGGGGTCTTTCTCTCCGTAAACCTTCTGCTGGTCATCTGCCTTCACATGGATAGGTTTCTTACCAATCGTCAGGTCACCGCCAACATAGATAAACTTGTAATTGCTGTTGTCAGCAACCAACTGCTGTCTATCGTAGTTGATGGGATAATTACCAACTTTCGTCTTATTCGTTACGGGATTGCCAGCGTTATCGTTGCAGTACATTGTAGCAGTGCCGGAAACCTTGGATTCATCGTCCTTGATACCGGTACCGGTTTCGTCCTTAACGTCACGACCGACAAAACCTGTGATGGAATAAGTGAATTCGGGAATCTCATCGCCGTAGGTGGTCTTGTATCCGCCATCGACCGTAACAGTGAGCGTTGCGGGGATGATTTTCAGAGAACCATCGTATACGGTAACGGCATAGTTCTTGTTGCTTGTATCGTACTTTGCGGAAATGAGGTAATCACCATCATAGAGGGTAGTTCCCCACTTATTGAGAGAATCTGCTGCAGTGACATCGCCGCGCACAACATTCTCACCCTTGGTGCGGTACAACTCAACATTCAGCGGGCTGTTTTCGGGGTCAATCAGGCCAATCACATTGCCAGCATTGTCTTCGTAATGGAAGGTAAATGCCGGGTCAGCGGTGCCGTAGGTCTTGACCTTATGGTCAATGCGAACAATCAGTTCCTTCGGGTTGACAGTGATATCGCCATTGACATAGCGGATAACATAGTTCTTCTCGAAGTTTGTGTTGCTCTTGACTTCGAAAGTGGAGCCGATATGCTCTTCACCGTCTTCCAGAACAACGCAATCCGGGTTCACCGCATCCTCGTTGTTGTTGCCAGCAGTTACGATGTACTTGCCAGCGTCAGACAGGTCGAAGCACAGAGTAGCGAAGCCAAGTTCACCGTTCAGAACGGTTTCCTTCGTGTCATCACGCTTGAAGCCGGTAATATCGGCATCAAATGCGGGATTCTCTTCGCCATAGGTCTTGGAATAGCCACCCTTTACGGTAACAACCAGCTCAGCCGGAGTAATCGTAAAGTTGCCGTTCTCCATGGTAATAACGTAGTTGGTGATACCATCCTTGCTGACAGGGCTGATATCGTTGGCGTTGATGGCGTAAGCCTTGCCGAACGAATGCTCGCCAGTCCAGACATCCTCACCGGGTTCACGAGTTACGCCAGTACCTTCGAGGTCGCCGGGCTGGACAGGCACATCCGCGCCTTCCTTCTCGGTGAGAACAGGGCCATTCGCGTACTCAATGTAGTAGTTGCCGTCTTCGCCACGGACACCGTCATGGAGCGTGTACTTCAATTCGGGGTCACCGTCGCCGTAAACCTTGGTGTTATCCGCAGCAATAACAGAAACGGGGCGAGGAATGATAGTCAGGTTGCCAGCGGTAATCGGGAGGTCATCATCATCATAGATGGTGCTGTGGACACCAGACAGGCTGATGCAATCCTTGTATGTTCCGCTGGAACTGGTCTGCGTATCCAGATGCGTGAAGGTGAAGGTGGAGGTATTGAGTCCTGCCTCTTCTGCCGTGATTTCAACAGCCTCGCCGTTTTCTACCTTAAACACATGATAGGTGTAATCGGTAGAACCATCGTAGAAGCGCTAGACACGGTCGCCGTAATAGCCAACCTAATCATCCACTGTAATCATCAAACCCAGCCGCTGAACAATGAGGTCCTTTGCGTAACGCTACTCAAAGTCCTACTACGCTTTATCCAGCTCAAGCTGTTTCTGGTCGTTTGCTGCGAGGTTTCCAATCTGACGGTCCTGCGGCGTGGAGTAGACGGGATAAGAACCGACTTCTTCACCCTCTGCACGAACCAGATTGAAGACGATGGGAACCTTATCGGGGTTCACAACAACGCTTGCATCCGTGATACGGCTGCCTGCGCCGAGCTTCTGCTGACCATTTACGGAATTATGGGTAATCATATCGGTCAGGGTGAAATCCTGAACCTTATCAGCATCGCCCAGTTCCTTCTGCCAGCCAGTGACTTCCAGCAGCATCGGACGAGGTTTGATAGTCAGAACACCGGGTGTGTAGTTCGCAATCGTATAGTTATAACCGCCATCTGCGTTTTCACGAGGTACGAGAATCGTATGCTCTTCGCAGTAACTCTTATCGCCATACAGGTAATTGGAACCAACATCGGTGTACTTATTGTAGGTCAGGTTGATGTAATCGCTCAGAGTATTCTTTGCGGTTTCAAGAACCTTTGCGGTTGCGCCATCGTTATTCTTCAAAGCAACATCAGCAGTATCGCCGTGCTTCAAGCCAACAACGGTCAGCGTGTAGTCATTTTTGTTATCTTCGCCGTAGTAACGCTCCTGATTACCGAATACGATTGTCAGCGGGACAGGCGTAATGGTCATCTTAGCGTCGTTCGTTTCGACGATATAGTTGCTTGCTGTGCTCTTTTCGTAAGAGATACGGATGGTATAGCCTTCGTCACGGACATTCTCGCCGCTGTCACGAACTGCCTTGATGCCGAGCATTTCGCTGGTAGGCTTAATGATTTCGCCATCGACAGTCCACTTCAATGCGGGTTCCGTGCCGCCGTATGCCTTCGTTGCATCGAGAGCCGCAATGCGAATCAGACGAGGATGTACTTTCAGAACATTGGACTCGTAAACGAGTTCGTAGTTGGAAACTACCTGTCCTTCACTGTTCGTGACGGTCTTGATGCCAAGAGTATTGCCGTAACCGGTGTTTTCGTTCACGGATACAGGATATCCGTTTACGGGAACATGGGTATGCGGATGGTCATCGTCATGATAATGCTCATGACCCTTGTGCATTTCGTTGTATTTCTCCAAGCAGTAAGCGCATTCTTCTTCGGGAACATCCGTCTGATAGATTACATCACTGCTCTGTGTAGCGGTTGTCAGATAAGGCAGATTAGAAGTGCCGTTCTTGAATGCCAGAGCGGTGCGGGAAGCGCCGTTTACGACCTCAACCACATTACCGATGGTATCATTACCAATCAGATGCATGTTGTTGTAATCAACGGTAGCGTCATCGCCCAGAACGGTCCAGTTGTTCTCGTCCGAAACATCCAGTTCATTGCCTTGGTCATCTGTGCCAAGAACCTTGAATGTGGAGTTGAAGAACGGGTTCGTCGTACCGTAAATCTTCTGGCTTTCGTCAACGGAAATCATAATCTTGCGGGGTTTGACCTCGATGGAGCCGGGGTCTTCCGTGACAACATAGTTCTTCAACACATCATAGTTGAATTCGTTCAGACCAATGTAAGATACGGGGTAAGAACCAGCATCTGTTGTCTCACTCGGTACTACATTGTATACGAATTTACTCTGATAATTGTTTGTCTTTTTCGCTTTCAGGTCGAGTTTTTCGTCGTCCGAAGAAGCGGTCTTATGGTCTTCGACCAGACCTTCCATGGTCAGCCAGCTATCAGAACCCTTATTCCAGTAGTAGACATCGTCTGCATACGGAAGTTTGATATTCTTGAAGCCATGTCCATAAGTGGTGCTTACGCTCTTGACCTGCGCACGCAGCGTCGTACGGTAAATACCACCGCTGAAAGTCTTGTCTGCGATATAGTAGTCGTTGTAGTTATTGTTCACAAGGTACATTTCATTGTTCTGTTCAATGTCACGCACCAGCGCGTTCGTATCATCGATATCCTGTACAGTGTACTCGAATACGATGTTTACGGTGCCGCCAACCGGAATTGTGTCAATGTAGAACTCTGTACCCTGCTGGTTCATACGAATGCCATTTGTGGATTTCAGGGTGATGGGACCATTACCTGCAAATCTGCTCTTCAAACGCAGGTTCTGGATAGCAACAGGAGCAACATAATTGTTCTGCGCTGCCAGACCATATCCGGTATCCTTGTTCGTTACTGCAATCGTAACAGTCATCTTCTGACCAACCTGCGGGGTGGTCGTGCTGTAGCTGTACTTTACAGAATACGGCAGATGGCGAATCGTATTCGTCGAAAGACCATTGTAACGGTCTTCTTTGATGACACCATTGTCGCCGTTTGCATCATACCCGGTCAGCTGCTCGCCAGCATTGCTGTCAGCATAAGAACCAACATAGGTCTGAGCATTCAGTTCAACGGAATCGTAGTTGGTGATATTATCAATATAGATATTTCCCTGCCCTTCTTCACCAATATTGGCGTTGTAGTAGGAATCATATACCTTGATGTTGTTCGGATTCACTACCGTGTTCTGGTAGTTATCCTGCTCGGTCTTGGTATAGCGGGTAATATCGATGTTTTCCTGTTTACCAGCAAGAATCATTTCATATGCCTGCTCGATAGTCACATTCTGATTATCGTAGACAGTCGTATCGGTCAGATACTTGCCGTTTCCGATATCATTGGAGTTGCCATCGTAGTTCCACTTGTATTTGTTCACATCATGGTACTGACTGTGAACATACAGAGGACGAGGATTGATGGTACCAGTGAAATCTTCACTTGCAATATAATAGTTGTCAAACGGGTTGTTAATCAGTTCAAGAATCGTAACGGTCTTGATACTGTGCAGACCCGTATGGATGGACTCTCTGAAACTCGTTTTTGCGAAGTCCTCAGGAGCATAGTTTTCGCAATAATAGCCGTAAGCCAGTGTGCTGTTCAGCGCGACAGTATCGCCGTGAACAATACCGGAATCAGCAGTTGCTGCTTTGATTTTAATATCAGATACCTTTGCGGTGCTGATATTGTCGTAAATCTTATTGTTGTCATAGCTGTAAAGATGCAGCGGGCGCGGATAAATATCGAAGTATACGACATTACCGTTGCCGGATACATATTCATCAGGTATAGTGCTTTCGCCACGGACTACATAAGTCTTGCCGGGCTTCGTGTTCTCCCAGCAGAAAGTAACTTCGTACTTGCCCGTGTAGGTTGCCGTAGCAGTGTAGGAACCGGTACGAACGAGAGGCTTCTTCTTGCTATCGGTAGTAGCGTTTGTAGGATATGTGATGTTGGGAGATTCGTTGTTCGAATAGGTGATGTTTACGCCGCGCAGGATTTCCTGTTCATCGATACCTGCATCGGTATCGCCGTCCCATACAACGTGTGCGGTAACAGTCAACTGGTTGCCGTCGTACATCTTATTAGCAACAGTCAGCATGACCTTGGCACGAGTAGGAGTGCATTCGTTTGCATCCTCGAAGCCAATATCCATTGCGTTCTTGCCAACGCGACGATACAGACGCTTATTCAGGTCAACAACCTTGATTTTTGCACGACCAGCCTGGCCAATACCGGAACCGGCACCGTCATTCAGCTGGTTTGCACCAGTGACGTTTGCTTTAATGATGATGTTGCCGTTGTCAAGGTTTGTACCAACAGAAGCGGCATAAGAAGAACCACGCAATGCACCATCGGTAGAAGCAGACTGCCAACCAGAACCGCCGCCGTTTTCGTGCAGTGTGTTGTTGTAGCCTTCCTCGTCTTCTCGCTGCATTTTGATATCACTGCTGTGGGTGCCACTGTAAGTCCAGCCACAGATATCGCCATGATGGTATTCGTAGCCATCGCTGAAGACCTTGTCTTCCTTTAATGCACAGTGATAACGCTGACCACTGTAGTCTGAACCAGAACCGCCGACACCACGCTCGGTGTATCCATTGCCGGAGATAATTGCAGCACCGGAACCGCCGCCAGCAACGCCGAACATCGACGAGCCGTCACCGTAGTTCTTCAGCTGTCCGTCACCAATAAGGCCGAATGCAACCGTGGTAGCGCCACCACCA
>ENA-ORIC01001034-ORIC01001034.1-human-gut-metagenome-genome-assembly--contig:-NODE-1034-length-29787-cov-23.299596_pt1 | contig 29787 bp, 51 predicted proteins | sample MGYA00243023_ERZ508732 | MGnify/ENA primary metagenome ERZ508732 (study PRJEB26277, sample SAMN04329767) | human gut metagenome | biome: human-associated habitat | host: Homo sapiens | place: USA...
TTAGAGGATTGTCAACAACAATCTTCTAAGAATGTGTTTAACGTAGTTATAACACATTCCGGAAATTCAATTGACGTCTCCGAACATGAGTTTGTCAGCATAAAAAAATACCGCGATCTTGACGATCACGGTAAAACTGTAGTTGATATGTTAATTACAGAAGAAACTGCCAGAATGAAGCGCGACTCCTTAACCACTGTAGAAACAGAAGAATTATGGCAATATGATGAACCGGTATCCGCTGGTGATGGAACAATCTTGGGTTATATGAGCGGACACAAAGTAGTCAAGACAGTTTCCAATACCTACACCAGAAAAGCGGATTTTATTGTATCTGTTCGCGGAAGCAGTATGGAACCGCGTTTTTATGATAACGATTTAATTCTTGTGCAGGAAACCGATGATATAGAATATGGAGAGGTTGGAATCTGGTATTTGGATGGAAGATCGTACGTAAAGCAGAAAGGGCATGGCAGACTGATTTCTTTGAATGAGATGTACCGAGATGTTTATATGGAAGAATTTTCCGATTGCCGCTGTCAAGGCCGTGTAATCGGGACATTGGATCCTGATTGGATAGTTGAGGAATAAACCGCATAAGCGGTTAAATAAAGGAGGAAAATATTTTGAAATAATTTCACAACACGCTTGCATAATTCTGAAAAAATGGATATAATAAGGGTGTAGCAATTCGCTATCAAGTTTTTTAACTTGCTTAACAGGCCCATGGTAGTAAGCCCCCCAGCGATAAGGGAACGGCTGAATCCTTGGGCCTTATTTTTTTACAAAGGAGCATAAATCCAATGTCAAAAACAGCTATTTTGGTAGATGGAGGGTTTTACAGAAAACGAGCCGCCTATTTGTGGGGCAAAAAAACCGCTGAGGACCGAGCAAAAGAATTAAACGCATATTGTCAAGCGCATTTGCATGACTGCGATGGGGACGAACCGCGTCAATTGTATAGAATTTTTTATTATGATTGTGCTCCTATAGAAAGACGCAGTGTGTATCATCCATTAACTAAAAAGAATGTTGATTTAGATAAATCAGAAACTTATACATGGTCAAATACATTTTTAAACGAACTTAAGCACAGAAGAAAATTTGCGTTGAGGTTGGGGGAACTTTCTGGAAAAGCTTGTTTCAATCTTTATCCAAACGTGACGAAAGATATCTTGTCTGGTAAACGGACAATAGATTCTATCACTGAAAAAGATTTTGAATTTCTGTCTCAGCAAAAAGGTGTTGACATGCGTATTGGAATAGATATCGCTTCTCTTACATACAAAAAGCAAGTCAACCAAATTATTCTGATTTCTGGAGATAGTGACTTTGTTCCGGCCGCAAAGTTAGCAAGAAGAGAAGGTATAGACTTTATATTAGATCCCATGTGGTCAGAAGTAAAGTCTAACCTTTTTGAGCACATAGATGGATTAAAATCGCAATGGAAGAAACGAGATAAATAAAAATCCCCCGGTGCTAACAACACCGGAGGATCTGCAATAAAAGTAGAGTGCATCTTACGATACTACCCACAAACAAAGTTAGTATATCACGATGCACTCCTGCTTTGCAATACCTAAAAAGGAGTGTATTTTTTATGGGAAAACGGATTAATACGGCAAAATGGGACGAGAAACAAAAACGTTGGAAAATCAACGTTCAAAAAGACGGAGAACGGAAAAGCTTCTATAGTTCTGTCTCAGGAAGAACCGGGCAGAGGGAAGCCAACGCAAAAGCGGATATGTGGCTTGATGAAGGAATTTTATCCTCGCGTCAGAAGATCTCTCAGCTTTATGAGCAGTTTCAAACAGACACAGAAATAGTCGTAAAAACATCCATGCGCAGACAAATTGAATCGTTTGGAAAGGTGTGGATTATACCAAATATCGGTAAGAAAAAAATATCTTCCTTATGCGATCAGGATATACAACACATTTTGGATAAAGCGGCGGCGGCAGGACGATCCAAAAAAACTATTCAGGATCTTAATGCCACTATTAACATGTTTTTAAAATATTGTCGTAGGTTAAAAATAAGCACCTTCAGACCAGAAGAAGTTAAAATCCCAGCCTCTGCCAGATTAAAAGGTAAGCGGGTATTACAACCTGGTGATCTCATCAAACTTTTAAATATAGACACTACTATATTAAACGGAAAAAAGACGAAGGAACCCTATATCAACGCCTATCGATTTGAAGTCTTAACCGGAATGAGACCTGGAGAAATTCGCGGGCTTCGCCGCGATGATGTTCAAGGAAAAAAAGTTATGATCCGTAGGGCCATTAATAGCTATGGAGAAATCACACAAGGAAAAAATGAAAATGCAATTAGAAGTTTCGTCCTTTCTTCTCTCGCAGAAAAAGTGTTGCTGCAGCAGTTATCGGAATATGATGGAGAATTTATTTTCAACATGCCATCTCAAACCGTATATCAAAAACATTGGAAACGCTATTGTGAAGTAAACGAGATAAGCAGAATCTCTCCGTATGAACTTCGTCACACTTTCGTCAGCGTCGTTAAAACCCTGCCAGAAGGTGAAGTAAAACCTATTGTAGGACATTCTCAAAACATGGATACCTTCGGTGTATACGGTCACGCAATTGATGGAGAAGACGGTGATGTGGCAGAAAAGGTAAACGCATTATTCGAAAAAGTGATCGCCACAAAATAATAAGTGTGGTCAAAAGTGTGGTCAAAAAATAGTGGACTACACCCCGAAAAACAGACGGTGAAAAAAGCACATCCTGTTGTAGAATAGAAACTACAGCAGGATGCGTTGTCATATCCAAACAATATACAAAGGTAGAATGGCTCAGCGAAGAAGCGTTTTGGCGGAAGGCATCCGGAGAAACAAACCGGGAGATCGGTGCGTATTTCGGACTGAGCAAGGCACAGATCAAATGCTTGGTTAAACTCCAAAACCGCTGTTTTCCTAGGAAAATGGCGGTTTTTCTTTTGCTTTTATTCCTAACAAATACTTAGAAACATTTAAGAATTTTCTTCTATTTCATATTGTTTTGAAGCATCAAAAAAATGCGGAGACCACCCATCACAGGGGGCCTCCGCTTTTTCTTTGCACTTATTTCTTTTCTTCCTTCACAATGGTAGAATAGCCATCCTTTTTCAGCTTCTTTTCCATCGCTTCGGCGTTTTTCTTTTCGCTGAATGCGCCAACCTGTACCCGGTAAATGGTATCTTTTTTCGCCGGAGCAGCCGCAGGTTTTTCTTTGATGTATTTTTTCCCTTCCGCTTTGCAAACTCCTTTTGCAATCGCCTCGCCAAGATCATCCACATGATTGACAATCCACTTAGCAAGCGTTGCGTTATCGTGGAACTCACATTCAACATAAACAGCGGTTGCAGAAGTAGCGTTCAATTCTGCAAGATCAGCGTATTCCCGCACACCGTAATCTGTCTTGCCGGGGCTGACAGCTTGCACTGAATTATAAATAGGAGTCGCATATTTCATGTTGTTAGCATCTTTAGAGTACACGAATACAACAGTTCCCTCTCCACCACCGGCGTTGGTATGAATTGGAATGTGGAGATCGGATCCCCATTTATTTGACTCTTTGATGCTATCCCACATGTCTTGACCTTTTTTAGCTCGTTTAACCTCAAATCCGTTTCGTTCCAGGTGCTTTTCCGCTGCCGCCGCAATCCGGTTGCACTGTTCCATTTCGTTTGTGTTCTGGCCTTTGTACAGGTTGCCATTTTGATTGCTCGGAGATAAATAAATTTTCTTTGCCATATAATTACTTCCCTTCTAAATCTTCAATTCGATGATTGATTACTTTGATCTGTTCCTCGACAACGGGAATCCGTTTCGCAAAGTGGTTATGTTCCCGCACCTCGCGGGTCAATTCTGCAATTTTGACCTCTGTCACCTTTTGGCTGGTTTTAATCCCGGAAAACACCCCGATTGCAGACCCAATGAGCGCCAGTCCTCCGGTAATCAGTGCTACAAGAATATCATTCATCTCACTTCTCCCCGTTCGGTTTATCGTATTTCATGGCGTTAGCGGAATCCGTCAGGCCGGTCGTCGTCGGATCCTGAATTAAGTTCCATACAGAAACCAGCACCGACACCACAATTACCGGGCTTTTAACGGCCTCTAGCAGCACGTTCCCAAGCGCCGCCCAGCTAGTAATATCTTCCCAACGAAGCCCCAGCGCGGCCAGCATCGGCAGGAAAATGGCTACTGCGAGGTTCGCCCAGAACACAGGGTTTTTAAATCGTACTTTCCAATTAATTTTCATCGTATAATTCCTCCATTTAAATTAATCCTGTAATAGAAACAACGGTTGCTGTGTCAGTAATTGAACCCGCTGCACCATTAGTCATGGAAAACGCAATTTGAGAATAACTTGCAAATGTCATGACATCGTCTGAAATCGTAAAGCTCATAGCCGAAAGCCACATGTTTGAAGCGGTTGAATACGATCCGTTTCCGGTAATTCTATTTCCGTTTTTCCAGAGAAGCCACGGCGTTGCGCTTCCGCTCGGGTGCATTAAAAAGAGATTGTATTTTGAAGCACCAGGCACATTAACGCTGTTTCCGGGGGTTAAACTCAAGCCAGATGCAAGCATTTTTCCTATTTCAAGATTTCCTCTTGCTTCTGTCGGTGAGCTTAGTCCTGCAAGCGCCTTTGAAAATATGTCTAAAATACGCATTGCAGAATTGAAGTCTTCCATTTGTGGTGGATCTGATAAGATCCACTGCGGAAGATTTAGGTTTTCCGTTGTTCCTGAATAACTCATATTATGTTTTCCTTTCAAACAATAGAATGCCGTACTACAATGGTAAGCGCAAACTCTCCCATTGGATTTGACGAGGATTTATCAATTCCGAGCGGAAACTCTTCAATCACTCTGTTTTCTCCCGTAACAGGATCCGTAGAACGAAACCATCCTGAAGAAATATATTTTTTCAACGCATTTGGAAGTACATAGTATGTTGCTGTGATGGAGTCCTGTGTTATGATCGGATCGGACTGCAAAGAAATAAAATCTGTTGCTTCTGTACCGTTTTCCAGAAGTGTTACAAACATTCCCTGACCAACTACGTTTAACAGTATGGTATCGTTTGCAGTTCCGTTTCCTGTCAGGAGATTAATTATTTTTTCCTTTGCCCATGGCAACAAATAGTTTCCCAACGTCTCCCACCTCAATTCTAAGTTTTCAAAGCTTCCCCATGATGAAATATTTTGTTGGAATAAAATCCACGAAGAATACGCCGCTTCCAATAGTGCCCACGTAAATACCGTGCCACTTCCAGTTGTGTATGCTGATATTTGAGTTTGAATCGATATATCGTCTTTAATGAAAATACCGTCCGCAGCTTCGTAATCACCTCCGAAAGAAAAAGTGATTTTCTTCGGGGTGTAGTACAACGTCAAAAATTTATCCCGATAATGAATGTTTGACGCTTCCACTTCGGTCTCCCATAGGATGGAGTCGTTTTCAAGAACAGTTGTTGCTGTAGTTGCTGTGATAAAAAACATTTCCGTGATCCCGTAGTATGGCAAGTTTATAAAGACGTTTTGTCCTACTTCCCAGCCCGGTGTTAAGGATTTAAATTTTATTGTATGCGCCCGTTTGGCATTGTTCTTTAAAAAGGCATCCGCTGTTAAAGCCGCATCGCTGAAATTGGTCAGATTCCTATCCTCATAAAGATATTCCACAATTCCAGAACCGCCGCGCTGGTTTTTGATTTCCTCTGCGAGGGCGTTATCTACCAGACGTACATATACATTTACGACAAAAGATGAGGAAATTGAAATAAATCCTTGCTTTGTGTTTGTGTCAAGCCAGGTATACCCGTCTTTCATTTCAATTTCGTTTCCGCCATATGAGGTGAGCGCCTGATAGTTTGCATCATCGTCATGCAATCCCTTAAATCCAACCCGTACTTGAGATGGAACGCCAGCCGGAAGCCCAGTGGAACAAACTTGCGCAATCGTTCCGGATATGGATGCAATCGGATATTTGCTTGTGATTACTGTGCTTGATGTCCGTTCCCATACGCCGTCTACCGGAAAAAGATCCGTATATCCTGATGAAGCAATTCCAGAACGAACAGGCGCAGAACTGCCTTCTCCTCCGACGACACGAACGGCAGAATACAAAGTGTATCCGTCCCGTTCAACCTCTACACCGTATGCAGAACTGTTTCTGTCGATAATCTCCGGAGCAGAGTTGTCTGCGCTTTTCGTCTTAAAAAGAAACTCTCGTGTATTGGTAATCCTCCAATATGCACCGCAGACGTCCGATAAGGTGTTAAGCACATCATATAATTTTTGTCCCCATAGATAGGATGGCTCTTCAAGAATCACGTTGTCGAATCGGTCAACCTCTAAAATAGAGATTCCCTGTGCTTCAATCCGATAATTCAGACCGTAAAATTCTCCAAAATCAGCGCTGTACCATGCATCCGAAGGATGATTCCCAAGCAAAATTTGTGTTACACTTGCACCCTCCGGAAAGCCTAAGTCTGCAAAAACTGTGCTCATAAAATCTGCATTTGATGCAATTGTCAGATCATAGACACGAAATACCAAATCAATATTATCCATCGCCCGCTGTTTTGCAGAGAGGATCGTACCCGAGAAAATATAGCTCCCGCTTTCTTTGATTTCGATGTAATCAAATTCTTTTAATGGCGCCTGTGATATAGGGATCTCCACAGAAAGCGCGGAAGAGGTAACCCGCGCCTCCGTGGTGGAGAGCGATCCACCTATCATAGGGGAAATGTCGTTACGCAGATTTCCGTTGATATATATTTCCATTTACTTAAACCTCCGAGTCATAACATCGTCATACTGATGCCGCGTAACGTTGTCGGAAATCAGTTTTCCGTCCAAATACACTGGGGTCTGTACGACAACGCCGTCTCCACCTTCAGCAACGTATCTGGATGAAACGCCTTTTCCGTTTGCAAGATCAAACAGCGTCTTTTGCTGTGCCTGTGTTAGAACCATCTCCCCGTCTTTTAACAAGGCGGTTCCTTCTCCGGTTTTAAAGTCTACAATTCCGCCGGCATGAAAGCGAGGGAGTGTAACGGTAGGAATCAGAGAGATTGCAGGAATGCCTATTGCTCCGGTAATGGCGTTAATACCCTGGATTAGAAGGTTTATAATCCAGATTGCTCCGTTGATAACGGCCTCTACAATTGTGGGGATCAGATTAAAAATGCCTTTAAAAATACCGACGATTCCGTTCCATGCCTGTTCCCAGTTGCCGGTAAAAACACCAACCACAAAGTCAATTACACTTCCGAGGATGTCCATCAACCCCTCAATTACCGGCATTACTGCCTCAATTGCAGATCCGAGAACCCCGCCTATTAACTCTCCAAGTGTTTTTATAATAGGAGAAAGCGCGTCAAACAGAGGAGCAAGAGCGCTCAACAATTCTGAAAGTGGAGGAAGTAACGCGTCAACAAGCTGCATCAAAGGCTCTAAAAGCAGAGTTAAAAGATCCAGCAAAGGTGGAAGAATTGCGTCTAAAATATCGATAAGCGGTGTGATTAAAGTGGAAAGCAGGTCAATAAATACCGGAAGAACCATTTCGATGATTTGCATCAAAGGTTCCAAAATGTGTTGAAACAGCTCAATCAGCGGAGGCATGATCTCTGCAATCAATGCAGCTAATGGTTCCATAAGCTGAGTAAACAGATCTAAAAACACCGGAAGGATTGCATCGACAAGCTGCATCAGCGGTTCGAGAAATTGTGAAAACGCATCTATCAGAACCGGCAGATTTTCCTCCAAGGCAGGTAGTATATTCTGGATAACCTCATCCAGAAGAGGAATCAGTGCTTCACCGAGAGGGATTAGAAGAACCTCTACCGAGCGCCCAAGCCCTTCCAACATGGATCCAAGGTCATCATATTTGACCTCTTTCATCTTTTCCAGATCTTCAGCTGCGGCGTATGCTCCGGTTTCTATATTGGCAAGCTGTGTTACAACATCTGGACCAAGATCTTCCCACATGGTTCCAAAAAGATCCACGCCTGCCGTGCTTTGCGCAATTGGATCCTCCATGCTTGCGATGGCGGAAATTGTTTGATCAAAGGCTTCCTTTGCAGAATCTCCTCCAGCGGCAAATTTTCTGGACATCTCGTCAGCATTTAAACCGATAAGTCCAAAACCTTCCGCAGTTGTATCTGATCCGTCAATAACACGGATAGACATTTCCTTAACGGCGTCTCCGATTTTATCCAGATTCCAAGCTCCGGTTTCCGCGCCTTTCTCCATGATTTTGAACATGTCATCAGCGTCAAGTCCGACTTTTGCAAACTGCACGGAATATTCTGAAATGCTGTCAAGTAATTCTCCGGAATAGTCAAGTCCATTTTGTGCCCCGGTAGCGATCAAAGCCATTGCCTTGTCGCCTTCAACCCCAAATTGATTCATCATGGCGCTTGCCGCACGCACAGATTCGTTTACATCATATCCAAATGTATCACGCAGGGTAAACGCGGACTCTGTAATATTTTGAAGGGACGCCTGATCAAGGTCTCCCATCTGCTGTTTAACGGTAGACATCGCATCCGCAATATCTTCAAAGGAATCCCCGTAATTATTAGCATAGATGCTTTTTAGTGTATTCTCATAACCTTCCAGCGCTTCCTCGCTGGTATCGGTGGACGCTGCAAATTGATTCATTGCCTGGTCAAGACTTACCGCTCCAGTTAAAGCCTTTGTGCCGACTGCTACCGCAGCGCTACCAACTGCGACAAAAGCAGTTCCAACAGCCTTTCCAACTTTTCCCGCAGCTGCTCCGAATTTTCCAAGCTTAGAGCTTGCTGTTTTTTCCGCAGCATTTAAATCTTGATCAAGATTACTGTCATCTCCTCTAATTTCATAAATGATCTCACCATCTGCCAAAACGATCACCTCTTTTGCAGTGACGTTATCGGCACATCATGGCACTACTTAACGCTTTTTTTATTTGGTATATAAATTTCAAAATCTTTTTTACAGTTGCGCCCTTTACAGCGCACCCAAATACCGCGACTGTATGCACCTGGCGCAATTCTAATTGGCATAACATAACCGCAGTATGGACATTTTACCTGTATCATTTTGCCAGTCCCTCCAGCATCAGAACCATAGAGCGGAGCCCCTTCGCATACTGTTCTTCCTGTTCCTCTTGCGTATATTTAATCCGGTACAATGCTTTCAGGCGCGCAAGATTTCGACGTTCTTCCGCGTTATATTTTGTCGGCATTGGAATCGGTCTTGCGCGAATAGAAATGATCTGCATAATTCTGGTGTCATCAGACAACCCTCCAAATAGCTGTACAAACTTCCACCAGTGTAACTCCCGATCTTTACCGAACAAATCAATTCCATAGCACTGCCAAAATCCAGCATAAATATATGCCGCATCCTGTTCAAAATCAAACGTGCGCGGGCCATCAGTTTTTTGCGCTCCTGTGTCTACAAAATTTTTAAAAACGGCCTCATATAATTCGACTCGTCTTTTCTGTGATAAAAACCGCAGGGCGGCCCGGTTCCTGATCAGAATGAAAAGGCACAGATCCAGTTTTTCATAATCATACAGAGAGGAATCAGATAACACCTGATAGCATTGCAGAACCCTGTAAAACCCAGTTCGCAGCCGAAACTTCATGCACCCTACTTTCACACTGTAAACAAGCGGATCATAAAGATTTTGTTTCATCTGAACCGACGCTTTATTTGCTGTTTTCTGGCTTTTGCTACCTGTTGAAGCGAGGGTGAAACGGAAGTCTGGATATACGGGAACAGGTCCGCACACATCGCAGTGTAGTCTCCGTCATAAAATCGATCAATTTTTTCAACGTTTTCCTTTCCCAACAGCGTTTCGAATATTTCCACTGTGACCTTTCCAACAGCTTCCAGAATTTGAGTTGACATAGGATCTTTCTGTCGCTCTTTTTCCAAATTAATCAGCCGGATTTGTAGTGCCCGAAACTTTTGCAGAAGCACAGGAGAAATATCAATTGTAATATTCAGGATCTGGCTGTTCCCATTCTCGTCTTTTAATTCGAGCCGATCTGTAAAAACCTTCTTTTTTTCAAGTGTATACATAGCTACCTCCTAAAAGAAAAGAGGGGCATTTGCCCCTCTATACGTTAAGAAATCGTCGGTTTTCCGTCGAATCGAAGTTCGAAGGAAATTGCGCTGTCGTCGGTAGAAGCACCAGAAAATTCCTGAATGTTGCAGATCGTGCAGTTGCATGAAATCGTCTTTTCTGTCGATCCTTCTGTATATGCAATTTTCAGCTTGCTTTGCCGGTCTGTGTCAAGACTGTATTTTTTTCCAAAAATAAAATCTTGAGCAGTGTCTCCCATAACGCGGCGCCCGGTAAATGTATAAGCAGGCGCCATGCCTGTAACGTGGTTTGTAGCAAAACCCTTGTCCTTCAGGAAGAAAAACTGTTGCACAACTTCGTTCAATGCTTCCGCGATATTATCAATCCCGTCAGCTAATTCCGAGTACATCTCGGCTTCCGAAGATCCAGACGTTAGAATGGACGCTTCTATCCCGTATGTCGTAAAAAGTTTTCCCATGTTTTAATCACCTCGTAAAAAAAATCGTACTCTAAGGCTTGAACCATAGAGCCATTGGCTGTTTGCTTCACGTCCGATATAGATCGGAGCTCCGAGTGTGGAAATATTTGTGATTTGAAAGTTCTCCGCTTCAGGATATCTTTTCCGCCTTGTCAGCACTCTGTGAACTTCTCCCAAAGCAGCCGATACGGATTTTTGATCACAGTGCTTTCCATTTAACACTGCAGTCATAGTTACTATCGCGTTTTTGTTCATAAATTCATTAAGAGAAGAAGCACTCCAAGCAATAGAGATTCCGTTATCCGGAGGCATAGACCCAATTACAATATCAGAGTATGTCTGTGCAGCGTCAGCAAGTTCACAAATAGCCTCCAATACATCATCGTATACGCTCATCGACTCATCCCTTCCGAAAACAAAACTTGAGCTTGTTTATTCCACTTCTCTCCGTCTGCCGCATGCGCCTTTTCGCACCACATTAAAGATGCATCCGGGTTTACATCTTTTGACGGTATTCCGGTGTAATAAACCCTTTTAGCATATGGCGTTTCCCATACTAAAACACCGTTATCCAGATCACTGTGCGAATAGCTTGACGAGATTAAAGCACCCTGATCCTGTCTGCAATATTTATTGCAATCTTTTAGGATTTCTCCGGAAAGCATTGGCAACCCGGCTCCCCAAGCTGTCTGAATCCGTTTCCGGATCGCGTTTCGGTCGCTTTTTATTGTTACTCCCATCAGCACAACCCCACTTCATAGTGATGCAGACGACCGTCATCATACAGCGGTTCTATCGAAACAATCCTGTAATCATTTTTTGAAAACGTTATTCTCTGGCCTTCTGTAAACACTGTGTTTTTAGGCTGACTGCTCCGACAATCGAAAAAAAGAACAGCAGAAAGTTGCCTTTCAACGTTATCCTTCCCGATCACAATTTTAGAAGAAGGTTCTACCCGTACATTTGTCAAAGCAACAGATTGTTTTTCTGTTTCATTCTGCCAGCGATCCGAATCCATTTGACGCAGAACCGCAGAGTGAATCAACAACCGACGCGGAATAGGTGACGTCATAGATTGCACCCCCGATACCAGGCATTAATGAACACGATATACATGGAAATCAGAGGAGACGTGTCAAGCGATAAAATAGAAGTGTCATTAGACGATGGTCCACTATAAGAAAACTTCCCGATGGTTGCACCGCTGTAGCGTGCGTCATTGACACAGGAAATACCGCCTTGTGCATCTATATACTGAACCTGATATGCGGTTGCGGCTTTTACCCGATCCGCAATTTCCTCCGGCGGAGAGTCTCCGATCTGGTAAAGGCAAAGCGCGTTTACCAAACTGGAAGCATATTGTTCCAAAGTAGTGAAATTAGAGGGCGCGGTGTCCGCGCCCGTAATTTGAATATACTCATTTTCGGAAATGTACACCGCGCTCACCTCCTATACACATTTTTAGCCACCGGAAGCGGCCTTTTTCTTGATCAGAACCGCAGCCGCTTTCGTGATCTTGTGCGCATAGATCTTGCGGCCTTGAATCGCGGAAGCGCCAATATACTTGCCGGAGCCATTAAGATCCTGCAAATGAACATCTACACTCCATTCATTTACGCGGGTACACCAATCTGGATGGCCGACGATATATTCTGTGGTAGCGGAAAGTGTTGCATCCTCATAGATCAGGAATCCGGCAATCTGTCCAAGCGCGCCGCTCTGTTTCACTGCGTCTCCAAGATCGGAAGCCGAAATAAATTCTGGGCTTTTCAGAATAAGTGCAAATACATCCGGATGAACCAGTGCCCATCGCTTCCCATCATTCGGAATTTTACTTTTTGAGAGCTGAGTCCGGGCATCTACAAGAGATTCATACACCGTGGTTTTAGTAAGCGCAGTAGTCGTTCCGAAGGTGGTGGCGTTTGTCTCCAACTCCGTGGTGGCATCGGTATCCACCTGCAGTGCAAGTGAATACCCAGCACTGTCCAGGCGATCCGCAACGATACCGTCCGGGACCGCTGCCGCGTCGTATCCGTCTACAATTTCATTTACCGCGTAATCCTTATTGATTGTTACGGTAAGGTAAGACGTCGCTCCGGAAGTTGCTGTGGCTCCGGACGCTTTGTCATATGCGGACACGGTGACCTCAGTATCACGTACCGGAACCTTTACCGCTCCGGCTTTTGGATTTCCTTCATATCGGTTATTAAAAATGACTCCATCCTTTTTTACAAGGGTATAACGCAGTTTTGCGTCAACAAGATTAGAATATCTGTCCTGCAATGTATGTGCCATGCTGCACACTCCTTTACTTTAATTTAATTTCTGGATTTAGCTTTGAAAAAGCCGCCTCTACTCCGGATGTTTCTCGGTGTGGCATCCCGTTTTCAAGAGAAGCTCCCCATGCACCCGGTTTTTTAAACAGATACGGCTTTTCCTTCTGTAAGGTCTCCAGCGACTCTTTGACTCCGGAAACGGTTCCTTCTGCGTCAATTCTTACATTTTCTCGGTTCATAAGAAGCAAGGCGGCATCTGCATCCAAAAGGCCCATTGATGCACCAATGCTTTTTGTTTCAGCTGAAATCAAAAGATTATTTGCTTTTTGAATCTGCTGATCAATAATCCGCTGCTGTTCCGGTGGAAGTTGCGCGGCCCTCTTAGCCTTCTCTGCTTCGAGAATCTGTGCAATTTCAGCATCTGTCATGCCGTACTGTTCTGCCATGGATTTTACAATCCCGGTTTCAACACGCTTATTTCGACTGTCCAACGCATTCATCAGCGCGTCCGCAATTGCCTCCGGGGTTGCATTATTCTGTTGAGAAGAAAGTGCGTTCTGAGCTGTAGTTTCGGTCTGCTGGCTGTCAAGGTTTTCAATGTTCTCCATAAAGAGGTACCTCCTGTTTTAAGTCTGTCTGACTATTTGTGTCCTGTTTATTGCCCGGCGGCATTCCATGCACAGTTTTAAGCCATAAGCATGTTTTGGGCATGAAAAAAGCAGCCTTTTTTGGCTGCCTGCTCCTGATTTTAAAAACGAAAAAACCGCCTGAGTCCAAAGCGGCGGTTTAATCAAATTCGATTTTATCACAAATTTCCTTCAAAGGCTTTCCTGCAATAAACGGTATGTTCATCGCGTCCTCAACATTTTGAAATGTGCGCTCCGAATCTCCATATGATATAGAAATATCCGTCCTTGAAAATGGACAAATAGATCCTTCCACGCCAAGGTATTCGAAGGTAATGTCCTGCGTTAACCCGTTTATCCAGTTTTGTAATTCTTTTGCGCTCATAATATGTCTGCATGCTCCTTTCTTTCCAGTTCTGTCAATTCCCTTGTGTGCCGTCCAATAATTTTCCCATCCTTCCAAATGATATCATGTGCGTGTTCTCCGTGTTTCCCAAAAGGATGGCGCTTTGGATTTGAATGTGGGCCATTACTTATTTGCGTTTTTTGTTTACTGTTGTCTCCGTATATCATTCGGTCACGTTGCTTTCCGCCCATTGACACAGTGTCAATTACCGCATTTGGCTTGTATGTGTTGGGAAGATGAGCATGCTTTTTACTCGTCCAATCATCTGTTACAATAATGGTTCCATCTGTATTATAATGGATCTTGCTATATTTTTCAATCTCTGCTTTTGCTGCACGATTCGTTTTTTGCGCTATACTCCGGTTAAATCCAAACACCTGCTCCCGATCCTGCCTGCGGGTTCTTCCGGTATTTGATGTAAACTGATTTAAAGCTTGCTGTCTTGTCTTTAATCTTGAAGATGCTTTTTGGAAACCTTCCTTGTCGTCCATTTTGCTAAGCATAACACATTCATATTTTGATGCACGAACCTGGCGCTCGAGATATCGTTGCTTTTGGCTTTCTGCATAGATCTGTTCGCTTTCCTTTTTGGGATATTGCCGGTAGGTCTGTTTTGAAAACCCAGGAATAAAAGCGTCAATCCGATGTCCACAATTAATGCCGAGAAGTCCGTCAGGTTCACCGTAACTTGTACTTCTCCATGGGCTAAAATGGATCTGCTTTCCGTCAAGGTCACGGACATATCCGCTCTTGTTTGACAGTGAAAACAGCCTTGCCTGGTATGGGTAACACTTTTTCCTTGCGCCGGCATGGCTGCTAACTTCGACAATATCATTTCCATAGTCTTTCATTCGCGCAAATTGCGCTTCATGGGCGGTGTTGTTTATCGTCGTGCGAATGTCCATGTTGAGATATGCTTCTGGAGACCACTCGCGCCCTGCTTTGTCTACAAAGCCCGGTATTCCTTTTTCAGAAAACTCCTTAATGCATTTCCGCAAAGCACTTTGACGCGCTTCTATACCTGTTGCAACAGACGCTGTGTGCTTTCCAAGCACCGCAAGATATTCTTCGCGGTTTACGATATCTGCTGCCTTATTTACGATTCCGGAATATGCATCCCGCGCTTTATACCGCATAACGGTATTAACAAGGTTCAGAGTGTCCCTCGCCTGGTTTTGAAACTGTGTCAATGTCTGAATAATATTTTTGCTTACAGGGATTTCAACCGCAGAATCCAAGTATCCCTTTTTTGCTGCGTTTCTTAAACCAGGTTCAATTTCATCAATTGCGCATCCTGCAGCCCGTTCCAGCATAACGCGGATTAGTTCCGGCGCGTTTTTCGTCATGTGTGCGATCGTCTTTACGTTCGCATCGTCAAGCTGTCCAAGCTGTGCAAGCTTTTTTAAGCGCCATTCATTTGTGCTTGTAATTTCGTTATATGTATTAAGCGTCCTTGCAATATTTCGCATTAAATCAATTGTAAGAGTTTCGTACACAGATACAACAGGTTGAGAAAGAACACGAATTACACTCGGAGTCATTCTTGACCGCCGCCTTCGTTGGTGAACCAATCATCCGGAGTTCCAGACAGCATATTCTCTGACTGTATTTGTTTCAATTCCGCCAGAGCTTCCTCTTTCGTGCAATGGTTGATATTCATAATTGCAGATAACTTTGAGCGTAGCCCCGATCCAACCAGATCAATATTATCATTTTTGATAGACTGCGAATCCTGAATAATGGAATCGTCGAAATCTATGGAAACCTCTATGTTCTGATCTTTTCCAGTTAAAAAAGCAATTGCACGGGTAAGCTCAGTTAGAGCTTCTCCTAAAACAAGTTCATTCTTTTTTAAGTTTTGGAAGAGCTCGCTTTTTTCACTGATTACTTCGGTAGCCGTTTTTACGCCGTCGTTCTCGAATTTGAACCGATCGTTTCCAAGGCCGCATTTTTTTGAGGTAATATTTAAAAGACGCTGTAACCCATTCTCATGTTCCGTTGCACGGATGGTCGGATTCAGTTCCCTTAAATCATTTTTTCCATTCTGGCTTTGCTCATACACATAAAATAAAGTGTCGTTTGGATCGAAAAGAGGACAGGCAGTTCCGTCCTTTGACATCTCGATCCTGGCCATGCTCATAGGAACGATTACCCTTTTCCTTCCGAGAACAAACTCGTTCATATAGCTATCAAAAACAAGATCAAGCCCCTTTAACTGATCAATAGCGTTTCCATAAACAGACATTCCCATAGGGCAGTCGAGCTCTTTATTATTGACAATATTAGGCCGAATGATCTGAAATAAAGGGCGTACATATCCGGTGGTAATTATTGGTTCAATCCCAGGAGGAAGGGGGAGTGTGTCTCCGGTTTTCGCATCAATATATACATTTTCAATAACATTTTGTCCGCTTTGGGTTGAATGTATCTGGATGTAATATGCTTCTTTTCCGTTACACGCAACAGGGAGAGAAAATGCGCACTCTTTGATTCTGCCGTGCGTCCATGACAGCGGATAAATCATGTTCCCTCGAACGTAATAGATTACCGGAAGTCCATCAATCGTTTTGTTTTCCACAAAGGCGCCAGTTCCAAGCGCATAAGCAATTTCTATCAGGTTATTTGCGCAGCTGCGAAAGTTGTTGTCCCGAAAAACTGAATGTAGAATTTCGTTAAACGCTTCATCCGGTGTTGTAATTCTTACCATCTCATTCATCAGGAGGTTTGCATGCTCCTCGCAAACCATCTTTGCCATACCAAGGCTGTATCGACGTACCTTTGTGTATGTCGATCCGTTATATACATTGTAATTATGGAAGTTATTTACTTCACCCTCGTACCACTGCATATAGGTATCAATATAGTTATACCAGGTAGAAGAGGGGATTCGGAAGCCTCTACTTTCCAAATAACTGCGCACAATTCCATTTTCCACTTTGATCACCTCAATGCCATTATGTCGGACATATACGCCTCTGTGCTGTATTCAAGCGCGTCCAAACTGTCTATGTTATAGGTTCCGTCATCCAAACGTTCGTCTTTTCCGGCCTTGCTGCTCCATGCTGCGGTAGATAACGATTCAATCACGTGTGGACAGGTGCGTAGTACAGCAAATCTTCCGGAACCGATCAGAGCACAGTAAAAACGAATTCGTTCGTTAATCGGTCCTTTTTTTGCGTTTTTGATATCAACACGAAGCCCGGCTTTTGAAGCAGCACGCCGGAGGCCTTCAATTAACACCTGTTCGGCACTGTCACAATAGATTTCATAAACCCTGTATTTTTCCTTGCAGCGTTTCACGAAATTAACAAAATCATTTTCGAGAACCGCGGGAGAAATGATTTCTTTTCGGTAATATTCATCAAGAGTGACAACACCTTTCCAGCCCGGCAAGATTCCGTTACAAACAAATGCATGCGCAGACCCGTTTCCTCCAAAGTCAACACCGATAGTTGCAATATGTATTTCCGGCGCTTCATCCAGCAAATAACGGTTTGGATCATCTGCAAACTGACTATATATAACACCCTCTGCGGCTTTCCATAGACCGAGAATAAACCGGTCATAGTAAACGGTTCCGGCATATTCTTTTTTCATTTCCGAAATTGTACTGGCCGGAAGCATTCCGTCGTCTATGATATAACTCTGCTGATAAATATCCGCATCAGAATCCAGAAACTTTTTAAACCAATGCTGCGGGTTGTCAGGGTTGCATGTGCCGTCAAAGCGGGAGTGATTGCAGCGCAGACGGCTTTTCAGCATCTGGAATACATCTTCCGACCAGGTTGTAACTTCATCTCCGTACACATATTCAAAGGTCGCGCCCTGAATCCGCGACACGTGTTTTTTATTGTCCGCTCCCAGTGCATAGACCTTTTTACCGAATATCTTTACCGTGTTGTCGCTGCTGATCTCTCCGACAAGGTCATGCGTCCAAAACTCCCGCATAGGAGAAAGAATGTTCCGTTCCAATGTGCCTTTGGTGTTTCCCAACAGGACCAGCAATCCCTCTCCCTTCGAAGCAAGGATCCGTTTCGGAATAACCACAGTGTAATCCACAAAAGACTTCCCGGAACCGGTCGCTCCGGTTTTAACGTTCCATCGGTGGGAACAGTTTAAAAGATATTCCTGCTGCTTCTTAGTCAATGGCACTGTCGATTCCCCCTAATAATTCCCGCGCCTTTTTCAGGGATTCTGAATCATTATCTGGCGGCTGATCCTCGCCGATAATGCTGCGCAACTCTTTTGCCGCTGGCACGTTGCCGTTTCCGGCTTCTTTCAGCAGCCCCGCAACAATCAGCATTTTATTATCGATTTCTTTAATTGGGATCCCCATCCGCGCCAAAGCATTATACTTCCGCATATCTGCAACGGGCAAAGAAAGCAGCAATTCTGCGTATTCTTTTAGCTTTTTCTTTTCGCGCCTTGCTGCGCCGCTCGCCTTGCCAGCTTTTCGGGCGTTTTCCCGGCGCTCACTCGGAGTTCTCTGTTCGTTTGGGATCAGGTTTTTCTCATTTGGCATTTCACCACCAACTTATTTTTTGTAATACAAAACCGCACCGGCCCGATTGGCCGATGCGGCTGATGAGAGAGAAGTAAGAGAAAAAAGAGAATGAAATATTCTTGTTTTCTTTTTATTTCCAGTTTAACTATATCATACTTTTTGTGTGACATTCTATGACATCTTTAATTCGGACAGCGCTTTCCCATGCAGCCGGCAAACCTGACGATAGCCATAATTCATAACAACTGCAACATTTTCCCACGTTAGGCCGTTTATGTAACGGAGAAACAAAATCCTTCTAAGAGTTGAGTTTCCAACTGTATTGATTTTGCTTTCAACTACTTTCCGGAAATCCACAAGCGCATCAATTTTTTTGTTGATTTCTTCATCAAGTTCCATTAATCTTGCAATCCCACCGCCGATTTTATCGCCCTCTCCGCCGCCACCCGGCATATCGCTAATCGTAGATGTTGCTTTGGTAAGGAGAGACATCATGCGTTCCTTTTCCAGTAGTAAATCTGTAATTTCAGCATCTGCTGCGCGATATCGTAAAAGGTATTGCTTCTTTTCTTGATTTGTCACTTCGCCCCTCCTTCCCATTTGTTCGCGTTGTTTTTAGCCTTTCTCAAATCCCGGGCAATCCAGCACAAAATATGATTCAACTTTTCCGCCATAAAACAATTTATCGTTTCGCCTTGCTTTCCAATCATCGCGCGGAATGTGCGCCTTCTGGTGCCACGGACAAGGCGTAAGATCGCCCATTGCGGCATACTTGCAATCCCAGCAAAGCGTTTCCCTCCCTGGTGATTTTCCCGGCGCTCTTTTGGCCTTTTTTCGGATATCGTATTTTCTCAATCGATAATCCAGCGCTTTTATTGATATCTCCAGCACTTTTGCCATTTCCTTTATTGGCATCCCGGATTGATATAGCTTGCAAGTTCGCTCAATTTCTTTCTGCGATAATTGCCCCACAGTTTATCGCCCCTTTCGCTTTGCCGCTTCCAGCGTTCGTTTCGCCTGATATTTTCCATAGTGCAGCAGTTCATCTTCGGAAAGCAGATCCAGCCCGTGCGCCCCTTTTGAAATCGGGGAATCTATCCAAATCCTTCCTGCTTCGGCGTTTGGATCGCGCTGCCTAGCCCGTTCCCGGCGATAGCAATTCCGTGAGCAATATTTTTGTGATGCTTTCGATGGGGTAAATTCGTTCCCGCAGCACTCGCATATTTTAATCATTCGCCGTCGCTCCTTCCGTAGAATACAAAGCACATCACAGCCATTCCAAAGAACGCTCCCAGTGCAAAAGAAATGATGTATGCAAGCATGAATTATTTCTCCTTTGGTAGTTCGGGCAATGGCATCCAGTGGGTAATACGGCTTTCGCCACCTCCCAAAATAAGATTTAATAGCTTATCCTCTGGCATCAAAGCATTTATATCTTCTTCATCAATCCACCATATTTTTTGAAAATAATCGTAACGGGCACACGCCACCCAAATTGAAATATTATCTTCATCATCTAAAAGAGGATAACGAGATTTTATAGCTACAAGGAAATTATTATTCCCGAAAATGGCTTCTGGCGGCTCCGGCAACCTATCTTTCACGCTGATCCATTCCATCGCTTTCCACATCTCCTTTTCTCTTACCGTAGCTGCAAAAATCGTTTGGTTCGGGCGTATCTTCCGTACCTCTATCACTGATATAGCAGCACATAATCGGCCTGCAATAATTTCCAAATCCGCTATTTATCACTTGTAATTCCGCCCAAACGGCCAGAAGTTCTCTCTTGCCAACAGCTTCCGCATGCTTTTCCTGCTTGTAATGCGGCGTAAACACCTTTCCAGTTCGGCTACTTATCACTTTCAACACCGATTTGCAGCCGCATTCCGTGTAAAATTGCTCTACCGTCACTTTATTCCCCTCCATCCATTTTCGCGCCGCAGTTAGGGCAATAGTTCATGCGCTTATCAATGGCGGTTGTCATAAGCTGGCCGCACAAAGAACAATTACATTCATCAATATCATAATAAGTTTTTGCATATACCCACATCCCATGCACCACCTCCGCAACATCGGCGGCGGGTGTATCCTCAATATCTCCCACCATATCATCCACCCAGCACGCGCGGCATTTTAAGCCGTTGGAATCTTTTCCAATTTCTTTGCACGGATCGCAATATCGTGCCTCTGCATTTTTGATAAACGCTTCCCGCTCTATGTATTCTTTAGCCATGTGTCGGCGCCCCCTTATGTGGATTTCTTGCATTGGAAATGAATGCGTCCATATTCATGGGAATGCGATTGTGCTTAATATCGCCATCTTTGTCGATATAAAATGTCTTCATACTCCATCGTTGCATTTCGCTAAAAAAAGGATAATCCACTACAACATCTTGCCCGATTAGTGCTATAAATTCTTCTTTAGTCATTTTCAGCCCTCCACTTCTTCTTTGAGCCACTCCAAAGCCGCTTTTACTGCTGGCTCTCCGATCGTTCGATTTCCAGTTAGCCGTACATTCGCCCTGTGATATACAAGCCACCGCGCCAGTTCTTCAGTACCCATTGCCCGGATTCTATCAGCGTTCGTCACTGCTACCACCTCACATTTCGATAATATTGATTTTCGTTGTGCCGTAAATCCGGGAAAAATTCAAGCAACTTTGCTGCAAGAATTGCCGTTTTCGTTAGTTCGGCATCCGTAAAGATCCACTTTCGCCAGTATAGCGAAGAATATATTGCCTTCGGCACAAATTCGATATTGCTCTCGGAGAAATCGCTTAAATCTCCATTGAGATGAATAATCATTTCGTCCGAACTTCGCCCATACTTTTGGCGAAAATAGGTATTTGCGGAAATATATCCGTTTTCCGTCTTTACTCTTGCCCCGTGATTTGCCGATTTTATCACCGTCCCGATCTGATTTCGATGGCGAACCTTTTCTTTTCGGATATTATGCGTTCCCTTCTTCAAGTTCAGCTTCTGAAGCCTTTTTTGTAGATTGGCGTAGGTGATTATGTGTTCCGGAAACTCGGTATTGAACAAGTTCGTAAGATCATATAGAGTGTTGCACTTTTGCAGATTATCTCGGAGAAATGCATCTTCGCCGGGCGTAAAGTATCGTTTCATCGTTTTCCAACCATTCTGTCAATGCGTTCCCCTTTGTTACCAACAAATTTATCCGTCCGGAGCGTTATATCGGCGTTGTTTATCATCTGCTTTGCAAGGCTTGCTATTGCTTTAGCCTTATCAATATCGCCAGTACCGTTTTCAAGATTTGTTATTGCTTCGCCCAAAACTTCCTGTAATTCCAATAATGTCATTTTTTACTCTCCTTTTCTTTCACATACCGCATTCAAAATAATTACCCCCATTGATCGGCCATAGCCTTTGCGATGCCGGGGAAGGTTTTTGCACGGTTGGCTTGCCTATTTTTTCCTCCCGCATTGAACCAGTTACCGGCAACCTTAGTGCTTTCACATTGTTCCGCCCTGATTTCACTTGTGGGCTTCAAACAAGGTAACCCTTTCAGCCACAAGCAAGTTTTTTTCTTGAATGGATGCCCGAATTGATACGGCTGAATAACTTGAGTGTAACTTGGCAAGCAGTACACCGATGACGGAATTGGATTTTCAACTGCGATTTTAGGAATATCACTCCACCAGAAGCGCAAGAAAAAATCTTTAGCGATAAGCCCTTTACGAAGCCGTTCCTCATTCAAAATACCTTTAGGATATAGAAATCTCGCTCCGGCATTTGAGAGGTAGGTACACGGTGGATGCGCAATCAGCAAATCCCATTTACCAATCGCATGGGCCTGTCCGTCCATCGTAGTCACGCTCCCTCCCTTAATGGCTTTAAGAGCGTCACCGAGAATGTGCCATTCCGGGTGTCCGCCTGATGGCTCCTGAATATCGCAGGAATAAGCTTCGTGCCCTCTCTCTCTGAATGCAGCACAAACCGCCTGGCTTTCCTCACAAGCAATCAAACTTTCATTTTTCTCCTCCTATTTTGCAATTTACAGCCGCATTCAAAATAATCGCCCCGGCCGTATTCCCGGCCACCACAGCCGCAAGCCACAATAGCGAATATAAAATATTTTCCGCGCTGATTCCGGCGGCAAGATAGAATGCATCCGCAACGCAGTGCTCTGCGCCAATCAGCACGAATGCCGCAATCGGAAATAGAATCGCCAGAATAGATTTGCTCCGCCTGTAGCCTTCCACCGCCGCATAGATGAGGATCCCGCAAAGCAGCGCATCCAGAAATGCGATATACAGCGGCTTTGCAAGCTTCTGCGCGATGACGGAAACTTCTCCGTGATGCAGCCGATACGCAAGGCCTACCCATCCAGCGCCGATCATATTCAGCAATAGCATTGCAGCAAGCCCTTTTGCCTCCTGCGGCCCTGATATGTAGCCGATCCGCCCGGTGTACAGCGGCAGCCCCAGCAGAATGATCGCAATCAGCCCCACCGGAAAGAATAGCGCGCCCAGCACGCCGCCGCCGGCCGATATACTCGCCATGCACGCAATCCCGATCAACATGCCGGAAAGAATCGATGCCCCTACTCGCACGGCAATTCCTCCTCTTTGGCTTCGATAATCTCATCGAATGTGATTCTCCCATCAATTACGGCATTCATGTAGGCGTTGAATTCTTTCTCAAATGCCGCAATCAGTTCCCGGCCGGCGCCATGCTTATCCAGCACGATTGCAGAAGTAGCCACCAGAGATTTTATTGCCTTTTCGATTCCCACGGTCTGGCCGCGTGCAAAGCCCCGGCGATATCCTTCCTCCAGCGCCTTTTCCGCAGCTTGTACGGCCAGCGTATGTACATGCGCTTTCATTGATCATCCCCCCTGCCGTATTTTTTCGGATTCATCAGCGCTTGCCGATATCTCTTGATGCTGAAAAGCGCACTCTCTACCTCTTTTTGGAGCCGCACGGATTCCTGCAGCGCTAGATTTTCCTCCCGCCAGCTTAGATAATTCCGGCAGTTCGCGTGGCATCCCACGTGCCGATCCACTCCGCAGCCTTTGCACGGGCACATTCTCATAATTCCGCCTCCCCGAATCCGTACGGAGAAACGGCGTGCTTCTTTTCCTCCGGCTTATCTGCCGCATCCGAAATGCGCACTTCCACCCGCGGGAACGTGCCGTAATATTTCCGGCAAACCGCCTCCACAATCTGGCTATCATCCCGGTACGCAATGCCATTGAGCGCATCGCAGATGATTTTCCCGATATTATCCCAGTCCGGCTTTTTCATCGGGCGCAGTACGTTCTCGTGCATCAGGCTGTGCACCGTTTTCGTTCCGCCTTTCGGGATCGCAAAATACGCATCGATCTCCACCCGCAGCGGCCTCTCCGCAGGCGCAAAGTGGTTTCCCGCCTGTGCCGCCGCATGGTAGCACTGCCGAATCAGGCGCTCATATGCAGCCGTTTGCGCCGGTGTGTAAAAGATCATTTTCCCGGTGCTCTTATTCAGGCTGCTTCGATGCCGTTCTTTCCCCTTCGGCGCGCCGAGAACCACGAATTTTATGTTCATTTCAGCCTCCAGTTTTTATCTTGCCCGGATACGTAGTAGTAATTTTCTTTGCTGCGCTGATAGATCCGGCTTCCAATCGCGGTATCTAAATTCATGATATCCTCAATGCTTCTTTCGCTTGATAGAATCGTCAGCAGCGATTCGTTGTTGTACCGCGCATTGAGGATTTCAAATGCCAGATTCAAATCCGCATCCGTCACTTTTTCCCGTCCGGCTTTCAAAAAATCATCGATATACAGGCAGTCTGCCGTCTTGTAGCGCAGAATCTTTTTCTCGTATTCCGGCTCATTCACAAGCGCTTTCAGTTCGGTTGCCTTTTCGCGCCACAGCATATAGAGCACCGGGATCTTCTGCTCCATCAGGCGATCACAAATTGCTGTGCAGATATGCGTTTTCCCGCACCCCACCGTGCCGCCCAAGTAAAACCATCCGGAGGGATTCTCTGCGTATTTCTGTGCGCCGCGCAAAATTTTCCCCTGCCAGGGCTGCTCCGCCTGATAATTCTCAAAGCTGTACCGATTCAGCATATCCTTCAGGCCGCTTTCGATGATCCGATTCATGGCATCCCGGATTTCCCGGCACTCGCACCGCACGATCATCTCTTCGCCGTTTACGATTTTCGCGTAATTGCCGCGATTCCGGCACTTCGGGCAATCGTAGCCGGTCAGCGTGCCGATTCTCTGGTTGTATGCTTCCACCCGAAGCTGCATCAGCCTTTTTTCTCTCTCACAGATAGGTTCCTGCGAGGTTCCATGCTTGCCCAGCAGATGCTTTGGCGCTGCTTTCAGAAGTTCCGTGTACATTCTCTTTCCCTCCATGCGCTTCCCACGTAAGCAGTTTTTGTTTCCAATTCCGCACAGGGTTTCCCTTGCTATCCACCCAGCCTCCGGCCTCAAAGTAATCAAAGAAGCGCTTCGGGTCAACCGGGCTGTTCCGTTCTCTGCAATATGCCTCTACATCCTGCAAAGAAGGCGGGATGAACGATTGGTTTTTTCTTTTATCTATTTTCTTTTTTTCTTTATCTTTTTCTTTCTCTTTATCTTTTTCTTTTTCTTCGCACGAATCGTGCTTTTTGGTAACCAATCGTAACGATTCGTAACGATTCGTAGCAATTGCTTTATTGATGCTGCACCGCTCTTCATACTTTTCTCTTTGATTATCTATATTTTTCTTAACCGTTGCCCACAGAAATCTCTCATTGCCTTTGAGCTCTCCAGAAGTTCCCGCCTCTGCATATGCAAGCATCGCCCGGAACAATCTGCCGACCTCCACGTCACTGAGTAATTCTAGGTCCTCGGAAAAGTTCGTAAAGACTTTCAAATATTTCATAGTATCTCCTTTTTGTCATCGGGAAGGATGAAACCCTTTATTAAAAGGCAGATCATCATCCGATAACGCGATTTCCTCATATTCCCGCACGGGCTCTCCGGTTGTAAACGTCTTGGGCTGTTCGGCGGGTTCCTGCGTCCATGATACATCAGCTGCTTTTTCTGATTCTCCCTGTTTGCCACCGCAGAACGATACTTTTTCCGCAAGGATTTCAAACGCCTTGCGTTTGTTGCCGTCCTTGTCCGTATAGGAGCGCGTCTGGATGGAACCCTGCACCGCCATCATCTGGCCTTTGCGAAAATACTTGCTGATAAATTCCGCTGTTGAACGCCACGCGACAATATCAATAAAGTCCGTCTGGCGATCCGCGCCGGACTTCACATAGGAACGATCCGCCGCCAGCGTGAAGCTGGTAACAGCAGCACCGTTCGGAGTGTGCTTCAGTTCCGGATCCGCCACAAGGCGGCCCATTAAAATTGCAACATTCATCATGATTTGGCCCTCCTGTATGCTTCATATTGTTTAAATGCCGTCCGCCGTTTCACTCCGCTGCAAGTAAAAACATGCGGTTCGAGTGCGTAAAATACGGGCTTTCCGGCAAACTGCTCTGCATTTTCTGCCGATACAATCCGAACACCGGATATGATTTCTCCCTTGTGCACCACACGCAAGCTGCTATCGAAATCCCATATGCAAAGGACGGGCCGTTTGTCGCACGGTGTGTATTTCCTCGCCCCGATCTTCCGCCATGTCAGCGCGGCCTGACACAACGGGCAAATATCGTCTCCGCGGCTATAGTGTATCAAATACAGACGTTCCGCCATAATCGTCATACTCCCTGTTTTCCGGATCATACCGAAATTCCGGCATCAGATCCGTATACATTTTGATTTTCTTAAGCGTTTTGGTCGTCCTGCAATACTCACACATTCCGCACCGCTGCGGGGATAGTTCCCCGTTTTTGATTGCCTGAATCCGCGGAATTTTAGCCTTGATCGTTTCCAGCTCATAGTTCCATCTGGCATCGTCGTTCAGATAGAAAATCTCTTTGTCCGGCGGATCCTGCTTTGAGACTGCAAGAATCAGAAATACCGGGAACGTATCCGCTTTTCGGTTCTGCCGTTCAATTTCCCCATAAACCGCCGCGCGCATCATATAGCCGTATTCTTCGATAAAGCTTTGCTTCTGTTTGGTCTGCGTATTGAAATAAAGCTCCCAGATGTTCGCAGAGGTTTTGTAATCGATGATTGTCCGGCGAAGCGCGGAATACTTATCCATCTTCATCCGCCACATAATCCCGCCGATTTCCCCGATCATCGGTTTTTCGTTCTCCCCTTCCCAATCAAGGATTGTTCGCATCAGCGGATCGCTGCGCACCGCTTCAATGCATTGATCCAGCAACTCAAATGGGGCATATTTCCCGATAATCTCTGTTCCTCTGGCTTTTGTGGCTTTCACCTTGAAAATCTTTTCGAAATTGGCTTCGCAAAACGCCCGGTGTGCTTCATCCGATTCAAAGGCTGTATGAAAATACTGCCCTTGGAATAATGCATCTGATTGCTTCTTCGGCTCCCAAATTCCGCGCATCTTCGCAATAGTCGCTGCCTCGCAGCGTTCAAAGCTCTGAAACTGCGAACAGCTCATGTAATGCATGTCCGCCTCTCGGGAGTAGTAATTTTCATCCGTCAGCTGAAAGGCCGTATCATGCATTTGCCAGCACCTCTTCTTCCTGCGTTAGAAGTTCCTGTTCGCCATCTTCCGGTTGCGCGCTTACATTTGTTTGGAGTTCTGCGTTTAACGCCCGCAACCGTTCGTCCTGCTTCTTTTCGGATTCTGCGTCCGCATCAAATCGTTCTCCTGTAGCATTAAATGCTTCAATCAGCAAATCGCTATCGTCCGATGAATTCAAAAAGAATTTGCACGCCCGGTTGATCACCGTCCGTTTGGCCATCTGATCCGGAAATTCTTTGTGTACCGTGTGATCCTTTGATCGGCTTTTTGCCCATGATTTTTCAATTTGTGCCCGATTCATAATTTCTGTATAGCTTCCGCCGCCATCAAATACAATCGTGCAATAGGCTGCCACAAAATTTTCCGGATCAATATTTTCCCAGCTGCTTTCATGTGCTTCGATCCTCCACGAGCCGCCGGCCTTGGATGCCTCAAACGTATCTTTCGGGTATACCACATCTGCAAGGATATCCGCCACACCGGGAATTCGTTTTGTCACTGCCATTGTACCGAAATAAGATCGCTGCGCCTGCAGCTGGTTCCCGTACACAATATAGTAAATCTGCTTTTTAGCAGGGCTTAATCCCTGCACAACGGTATTCAGCATGGCGTTTGCAACGGATTCCCGTGTGCAAACTTCAAGCGCAGGGCGCCTGTTCAAGTCCTTTGTTTCCTGAATGATCAGCCATGCGGAACGGAGCGCGTTTGAAACGCTGTAGTTCGGCGGAAAGTTGATCGCCCCTTCCTTTTCAAGTGCCTCTATCTTCTGTTGTACGCCATCAACCATTTCCCGCTGCATGCTTGCAGAAGTAATTGCTGCCTTTTCACTCATACTGCTATTTCCTCCTTATCCAATTCTCCTGTATCAAAACATTCCATGATACCCTCAACAAACCGCTTTACGCCATCTTCAAAGTTCGGCATCAAAAATCCTCCTTTGCTTCTGCGCTTTGGATGTATGCCTTCATGCATTCCATGCACAAATTGATCCCGCCGAATTCAAAATATTCCTCGCCGGGCAGAATCCCATCCCTGCATTCATCGCAGTACAGCACGGGCTTTGCTACGTAATTCGGGCACCGGCAGTGACACGGCGTATATCCGCATTCTGCACACATTACAGCATCACCCCCCGCAGCAGCCAGAATCCCCAGAAAATCCCGCCCAGCAGCACGAGCGTAATCGGCAGCGCCAGCCATTCCGCAATCACTTCGCGCCGGTGCTGTTTTCGGGCTTGCATTTTTCTGTGAATTGTACTATTATATGGGTGTACTTGTTTGATTTGCGCCTTGCCGGGACGGCCATCCCGCAGGGCGCTTTTTCTTTTTATGTACATCTTTAATACCTCCGATATCCGCAATCAAACTTCCTCGCCTCTTCGTAACTGTCGAACACGTCCACGATGCAGTGATAAAAATCCGTGTCGAACTCCTTATCCTCCGCATATTCAAATTTGCTTTGGATTTTATGCGTGATTCTTCCATCAGGAAATAGCTTTGCGATCACTGCGTATCTCATTTTCATTCCTCCATAAAACATTCAACCCATTCCGTCTTAGGGATATCTAATTCTGTGGCAATTTTTTTGATGTCTGTCGTGGTAAAAGGCTCTCTTCCGTTCATCCGAAGGGAAAGATATGTTGCGCATCTGTCGATTTGACTTGCAAGTTCTTTAATCGTTATTTCCCGCTCAAACATAATCGTTCGAAGCTTCCAAAACCTCATGCGTGCCATGTTTAAAACCTCCTTTCTCCACATGTCCCGGCTTGTCCTTTTCTGCGTTACGCTTCGCGGTCTGCTGATATGACACCTAAAAAGTAGACATTAAAATAATGGACATCTGTTGTGATACGATGATTAACAGGAGGATTAAGCCGTTTTATCCTCTTTCAGCAGCTCCTCCAGCGAACAACCCAAAGCCTTTGCGATCTCGTTCGCAACCTGCAAAGACGGGTTCTTTGTTCCGCGTTCAATCTGACAGATCATTGCCTGTGTGACATATGCTTTTTCTGCAAGATCAATTTGCTGGATGTCTTTTGCTATCCGAATTCTGCGGATGTTTTCACCGACGCTCATTCTTCCACCCCCTCACGACTACAACGATCAAAAGAACATTTGCAACAACCAGTGCCAGGTCTGTAATAATATTTACCGTTGAAAGCATTGGTATCTCCCTTCTTTTCGTTTATATATTGACAACAACAACGGAAAAAGTTATCCTTTAAGGCAAGGGGAAGTTTATCCCCCCGCCTTTACCCGGTCAGGCTGTCGATCAGATCGATCAACGCTTTGATCAGGTTTAGGATTGCGGTCGCAAGAATCAGCTTTTCGAGTGTGTGGTTCTTGCGACTTTTCTTTTTCCCGCTCATTGCTTTGTCCTCCTTTTTGTGGTATTGTTAAGGTGTATCCTTAACATGGTTATATTATACAACGATATTTCGTTGGTGTCAATGCTTATCCAACTATTTTTCGTTGTTATATTTCACGAATGTAGGTGTTTATGCTTATGTATGATGCACAAACAACGAAAAATCGCATAAAGCAACTTTGCAAGAGCGTTGGTGTAAGCGAAGACAAATTGCTTACCGATTGTCAGCTTGGAGTAAATGCTATAAGACAAATCAATGACAAAAAAGGAATGTCATCTTTTAGTCTTGCTCGCATCGCTGATTATCTCAATTGCTCCGTAGATTATCTATTGGGGCGGACGGAGCGTCCGGACGAGGTTTTGTCTGATAGTGGATCATTAGAGGATTGTCAACAACAATCTTCTAAGAATGTGTTTAACGTAGTTATAACACATTC
>ENA-ORIC01001035-ORIC01001035.1-human-gut-metagenome-genome-assembly--contig:-NODE-1035-length-29760-cov-4.332109_pt1 | contig 29760 bp, 34 predicted proteins | sample MGYA00243023_ERZ508732 | MGnify/ENA primary metagenome ERZ508732 (study PRJEB26277, sample SAMN04329767) | human gut metagenome | biome: human-associated habitat | host: Homo sapiens | place: USA...
GTCTATTAATTGTCCAAGATAAATACCAATTTTCTGTACTATCTTTTACAGTTACAATTCCTCCTGTTGTAACTTTTCCTTTTCTTGGGTCACGTTTACATATATCTATAATATGTTTCATTATATTTTCATCACTTACTTCTATAGTCGCACTCATCCAGTTTGTTAAATCTACATTACCACAGAATTTATCTGGATTACCAAATTCACCATTAGAAGCCTGTGAAGCAATATTTTTCCATAAATCCCATGATTCACCATTTCCATTTTTTATTGTTGATAAATCTGGTGCATTATTTTGATCTCCATAACAAGATGTATCTGTACAACAACCATTTGTAATAAATACTAAATCGTCTTCTATTAAATCTATTGTTTTTTCTTGTCCTTCATTCTCATATATAATTTGAGTTGCTACTTTTTTATTTTGTTTAGATTCAAATATAACATTTTTAACATCTATTCCATATTCAATTTTTACACCATTACTTTCTAAATATTTTGTAAGTGGTAAAATCATTGATTCATATTGATTATATTTTGTAAATCTTAATGCTGAAAAATCTGGTAATCCATCTATATGATGAACATATCTACATAGATATCTTTTCATTTCTAATGCAGATGACCATTTTTGAAATGCAAACATTGTTTGCCAATATAACCAAAAATTAGTTTCCCAAAATGAGTCTGGCAATACATCAGAAATTTTTTTATTTTCTAAATCCTTTTCTGGTGTAATAAATAGTTTAGATAATGCAATTGCTGATTTTCTATCCAGTTTAAACATTTTATCAGTATGTGCATCTTCACCACAATTTATAGTTGCTCTACATAGTGAATAATTTGGGTCATGTTTATTAAGCCAATAATATTCATCTAATACTGATATATTTGGTGTTTCAATTGATGGAACACTTCTAAACATATCCCACATACATTCAAAGTGATTATCCATTTCACGTCCACCACGCATATAAAATCCTTTAGTGACATCCTTTCTTCCATCACATGATCCACCGGCTAAATCTAATTTTTCTAACAAATGAATATGTTCTCCTTTCATTTGTCCATCTCTTACTAAATAGAATGCTGCTGAAAGACCTGCTAAACCTGTACCAATTATATAGGCAGATTTTTTATCTACTCCTTCTGGTTTTTCTGGGCGAGCAAATGTTTCATATGTTCCTGATCCATAATACATAAATATTCCTCCTTATATGATCATCAGTTAAATTGTATTATTTTCAATATTTTTATTCAATAATCAATTTTTTTAGTATGTAGAAACATTAATACACAAAAATAAAATTGGAGTAATATCTATACATTAACAATCAATTGTAATAATTTTATACAATATTTCAAATTTAAATTACTATTTTTTCAAAATATTTCTCACTTCCACCATACCCTGCTATTCCAAATAAAAATACTTTTTTATCTTTTAATTGTTTTAAAATCTATCTTTTATATTACAAAAAGACAAAGTTTATAATTTATCCTTTTACTAAATTATTTAATTTTATGTAAAATAATTCATTTGAAAACTAACAAAAAATCTTGTTTTTAAATCAAGATTTTTCTTTGTTTTGAAATAAAAAACATTCTTTATCATGCGAAACGATAATTCCAATTGCCTGTAAATAAGAATAGATAATTGTTGTTCCAACAAACCGCATACCACGTTTCATTAAGTCTTTTGAAATAGCATCTGATAAATCGGATCTTGTTTGATTCCATTCATAAAATATTTGATCCTTTGTAAATGTTTTTAGGTAGTTGTAAAAGGAACCATACTCATTTTGAATTTGACGAAATATTTTTGCATTCATAATACTTACTTTAATTTTTAAACGATTTCTTATAATTCCTTTATTTTGTAAAAGTTCTTCTATTTTAGTTTCATCATAAGAACAAATTTTTTCTAAATTAAACTGATCATAAGCCTTTTTAAAATTGTCTCTTTTATTTAAAATACATTCCCAAGAAAGTCCGGCTTGAAAAGATTCTAATAGCAACATTTCAAACAAATAGGATTCGTTAGAATTGAAAACTCCCCACTCTTTATCATGATATTCAATATACTTTGGATTATTTAAATTACACCATTTACATCGAATCATAAAGCAGTTCCTTTTGTTGGAATTTTAAATTGGGACATATCTAGTTTTTCTAATTCTAATAATTTCACTTTATTCTGAATACCTCCACCATATCCTGTTAAACTACCACTGGTACCAACTACTCTATGGCAAGGAATAATAAGACAGATTGGATTCCAACCTACAGCTCCTCCAACAGCTTGAGCAGACATTTTAGAAATTCTGTTTATTTTGGCAATTTTGTTAGCAATATCTTGATAAGTTACCACATTTCCATAAGGAATCTCTTTCATGATTTCTATTACTTGTTTTCTAAAAGGAGTTAAGTTGTTTATTTTATAAAGTGGGATAAAATTAGGTACTTGGCCAGAAAAATAAAGATCAAGCCATGTTTTTGTTTGATCAAAAATTGGTAAATTTTTAAAAGTTAAATCACTTTGATGCTTCTTTGAATCTCTTGAATGTTCAAACCACAATCCTGTCAAGTAGGTTCCATCACTACTCATTAAAATATCAGAAAATTGAGAATTTGTTGAATATCTTTGAACAAACATCATAACACCTCGCTTTTATTATATCAAAAAAATACTAATTATAAATTAGTATTTATTGTGCTGTATAACCACCATCAATTGGAACAATAGCACCTGTTATAAATGTTGCATTATCACTTAATAAATAAGTAATTAGATTAGCAATTTCTTGATCTTTTCCAAGTCTTCCAATTGGTAATTGATTTGCCATCACATCTTTCATTTCTTGAGGCACTTGTGCTAATATTGGAGTATCTACATATCCTGGAGCAATAGCATTTACACGAATGTTATCACGAGCATAAGTAAGTGCTAAAGAACGAGTCATTTGGTTAATTGCTCCTTTTGTAGCAGAATAAGCAAAACTCATAGCAGATCCTACTAATCCATACATAGAAGAAGTATTGACAATGGCTCCTCCACCTGTTTTAAGCATTTCTGCAATTACATATTTATTCATCAAAAAGATACCTGTTTGATTGACTGCTACAACTTTATTCCACTCTTCTAGACTAACTTCATGAGCTTTATTAGGGCTTCCACCAATTCCAGCATTTGCTACTAAGCAATCTATATGTCCAAAATGTTCTAAAGTTTTTTGAATGCAATTTTTTACATCTTCTTCGTTTGAAACATCACATTTTATTCCAAGGCAGCAACTGCCTAAATTAGAAGCAATGTTTTCTACTTCATCATTTAAATCAACAATCACAACATTTTCTTGTTTTTCTATTAATTTTTTAGCAGTAGCAAGTCCGATTCCACTTGCTCCTCCAGTAATAATTGTTACTTTTTCTTTCATTGTATCACTTTCCCTTCTTAGAATATCGAAATGGTTCTCTATTCTAAATCATTATACCATAATATGAATCTTTATACTTAATTTTGTCTATAAATTTGTTCTCCTTGAATCATTGGATAACGAATTAATTGACTACTATCTAAGTTTTCATGATGTATATCAATAGCTGATATTTGATGATTATGATAAGTTGTATAATAGTAAATTCCTTCATTTAAATTACAGCAAGAACTATAAATTGTAATTTCATATTTTCCAGTTTCTACTTCACAACAACCTCTTTGTTGTTCAACAGAATTTAAAATATGAAAAAACTGACTTACACTTTCTGTTTCGTCTTCACTAGAAACAGAATTCATTTTGATAAAAGAAGCTCTTATAAATCTTGACTCAGAAGATAAATCTCCTGGTAATCCAATTGCTCCCATTCCTCTACTATATGGAGTCAAATCAAGTTGATTAGAAAATGTATTGTTTGGATTTTTAGGACTTAGTCCCATATATTTACGAAGTTCAAATAATTGTTGTTCAAAAGGAGGATTATTTGTTAATACTCCAACAGGATTATCATATATCATAATTTCTTTCTTTTTTGTTTCTACTGTAATACTTTCTGTCAAATCAGAAATCATCCAATGTAATTGGGCTAAAGGAAGATTCTCATGAAATGGAACGTTTAAAAAGTTCATAGTTTCTATTAATCTTCTTGCCTCTTTTACTGTAGAACATTGACTTAAAATCCAAGGAATAAATTCGTATTGGGTAATATTATCTTTACCCTCTATTTTTTCATTGTATTGACAATTTCCTACGAAGTTTAAGCCAGCAATGGCTAATCCCTTTTCATTCATTGCATCATAATATAAAGGATAATCATCCATGACATAAGCAACTCCTATGATTGCATAATGACTTTGAATTGTCTCTTTTTCTTTAAAATGAAAAGGATAATTCCTAGGAGTGATGGTAATTTCATCTTGATAAGAATATTCATAATCTAAATTACGACCAAAATAACTATTTTTTGTTTTAAAATGAACTGCTGTACACATATCTTAACCTCCTTATTTTATTATATATTAAATATTCCTATGACTTCAAGGAAAAACTATTATTTATAATAAGGGTACTGTAAAGAAATAAAATATCTTGATCTTGAATTTCTATATAATTTCCTATTAATTTTGGGGATATATAACGAGTATCAATTAAAGTGATTTTATCATAACCATTTAATAATAAAGGCGCTAAACTACTAGCAAAAGAATCTCTAAATATAATTAATTCTTTTCCTGTATGGGTTTCTTTTTTTTGAATGGTTACAATTGGCGTAGATCCAGATAGATAAATATCATAGGGATCTATTGAATTTTGATTTTTATAATATAATTTTGTTTCTTTTTTTGTTTCGTAGTTATATAAATAACTATTTTGAATAGTACCATTTTCTAATACTTTTAATTCATCTTGTTTTGTTTGAATTGGTAATTGATAAGCATAAGTACCTTTAAAATTGGCTATTTTTTTAACTTCATAATCATTTTTAAAAGGAACTTTTAATCCATTAGAAAGAGTACTCGCTACTTCTATTAAAGTTTCTTGTTTCCAATGAGGATCTGTTAAGTAATAATTTTTTAATGTTAAAGAATCCATAATATCAATATAATCCATATTTAAATGTTGTTTTAGATAAGCTTCCAGTTTAGAATAATCCATTTTTAAATGATTGGAACTGCCAAAATAATTTTTATCTGGGATAATAGAAAAATAAACTTGATTATTTTTTAAATACATATTTTGAATTTGATTGATTTTTAAGACAAACTGTTCTAAAGATTTTTGATTAATCGGATATAATTGTTCAATCAAATAATCATGATCAAGATAAATTTGATGATATTCTTTTTTTAGCTGTAATTCTATATGGGCTTTCAAACTTCTAAATTGATCTCTTTTTATAAATTGATCTAATGAATATTGATCAAATTTTTGAAAGAAAGTTCCGTCTATTAGATTGTTTATAGAAATAGAAGGAAATTGTTCTAGTTTTCTTCTTTCTGATAAGGAGATTCCCTGATCTTTTTTTATAATATTCAGTATTAAGAAAGTAACCAATACCAAAACAAATAAAATTGTAATGATTCTATTTTTTATTTGATTAATCATTTTGTTCCTCCTTAAAATCTAAAATACAAAAATGGACTATAAGAACTATCTATTAAATAAGCTGTATTAATCAATAATAAGGCTATTAAAATGATAGGTTCTAATATACTAATAACTAAATTTAGTTTCTTATTTTGACAACATCGTTGAATTATTTTTTTTATCATTGGTGTAGAGGCTATAATAGCAATTATTAAAATAACGCTATAGTTTTTTAAATAATAAATTGTAAAGTCATTCAAAAATGGAATTTTAAAATTAAATAAACCTACTATATTAGAAAAAGCATCTTTCATATTTTTGGCTCCAAAAATAATAAAACTAATCATTACCAAAAATAAAGTATAGATTCTTTGAATCCATTTTGGAAAGTGAGAACATCTTTTTTTTAAAATTAGTTTTTCAATCAATAGTAAAACTCCAAAGAATAGTCCCCATATTATAAAATTCCAACTTGCGCCGTGCCAAATACCAGTTAAAGCCCAAACGATTAAAACATTTCGGATAAAGTTTTTTCGATTTCCTCCAAGTGGTATATAAACATAATCACGAAACCAACTCCCTAAAGAGATATGCCATCTTCTCCAAAATTCTGTGATACTTGTTGAAATATAAGGATAATCAAAATTTTCTAAGAAATGAAATCCAAACATTCTTCCTAATCCTATTGCCATATCGGAATATCCTGAAAAATCAAAATATATTTCTAACATATAACTAATCGCATAAATCCAGTAAAATAAAACTGTTTTTTCACTAGAGGCTAAAAAAATCATGCATAACTCCCCTAGTATATTTGCAATTAAAATTTTTTTAGAAAGACCTATGATAAATCGTCTAACGCCATAAGCAAAGTTAGAAAAATTATGATTTCTTTTTTTGAGTTCTTCTTCTACTAACTGATAACGAACAATTGGTCCAGCAATTAATTGAGGAAAAAGAGAAATATAAGTGGCTAGTTGGAAGAAATTTTTTTGAACTTCGACTTTTCTTTTATAAACATCTATTTCATAACTAATCATTTGAAAAGTATAAAAAGAGATTCCAATAGGAAGTGCGATATTGAAAAGTTGCATATTGGTATGAAAAAGATGATTTATATTACTAACCATAAAGTTTGTATATTTAAAAAGACAGAGTATTAAAATATGAGTAGTGACTGTTATAACTAAAATATCTTTACTTCGATATTTTTCAATGAATAAAGCTCCAATATAGGATATTAAAATTTCTATAATCATTAAAAAGATATATTTTGGTTCTCCATAAAAATAAAACAGGAAAGAAAAGAATAATAAAATAAAATTTTTAAAAGAATTGGGAACAATGAAATAAATGATTAACACGATTGGTAAAAAATAATATAAAAAACTAATGCTATTAAATAACATATTACACCTCCTATAATAAAACTTCCAGATTTGAAAGTTTATTCGACAATCATTTCATCTGGAAGTTCTATATCTGATTCTGTTTTTTCTAATTCTTTTCCTATCTTATTATTTACATAATTTTTAAAGGCTTGATATGTAATTGTTGCCCATTCTTCATCCGACATAACAAAGAAAATAATTTGATCAGAATTTGTTATATATAGTTTTTCAGCAGTTACACAAATCCATTTGCTCATATCGATATGGTCTAAAATTTCTTGTTTCATGTTTTCTATGTTAGCACCATTTTTTACTTTAATTGCTACAGCTGAATAAGCTTGAGAACCTATCATTGGTTCTGCTACAACTAATCCTTCTATATTTTCGTTAGAAGTTAATCCTGTATAAGATGTAACTTGTTCTTGATCTTTATAATCAATTTTTTTTGTTTCTAATTCTGGCAATTCACCATTTTTTTTGATTGAATTCATCATAGAAACTAGGTCCTTTGTTGTGTTCAAATTCGTACTTTTTGAATTAGAAAATAATATAACTCCAAGTACTACCATTAGTACCATCACTACTACTATTATTATTGTTTGTTTTTTCATAAATATCCTCTCTATTCTAGTAATAATTTATCATAATAAAAATTTTTTGTAAAGAAACAATTTGTCAAAAATAAAGTTTCTACTTTCCTTTAGGAAATTCATTATTTTGATAATATTCTTTTAATATCATTTTCTAGTTTTCTTTTTTCTTCTAATCTTTGATTTCTTTTTGTTTTATAATTAATTAAAATATTTGGATAAGAGCTTTTCAAACGACGATAAAGTATGGAATTATTATTAATCCATTTTAAAACTTCTTCTCTAACATATTCTGTATTATCTTTATTCATATCATTGATATGATTCTTTATTTTAAACGTAACAAAGAAAGAGACAATATTATCTATGATAAATAATAGTAATATTAAAGTTGCTATAACAGTTAATAAATTACTTGGAATAAGTTCTACAAGAGAAACAACAAATGGATGAATAATATAAACTACTAGACATCCTAATATTCCAAAAGGAATCATTGTATCTAAACATATTCTACCATTTAAATTGAATTTTTTTGTCGAATAATCCCACCATTTCGCATGAAATATTTTTTCCATAAAATAAGAGGTAAAGTATTCTAATAGGGAACATACAAATATGGCTTTTAAGAAAACGCTTAGTATATCTGATTTATCTTTTCCAATTAATAAAACGATTGCTAAAACACCATAACCGTAAATTGTACATAAAGGACCTATTAAAAATCCTCGATTGATAAATCTTTTATATTGAAAAAATTTACAAGTTACTTCTAAGCACCAACCTATAAAAGAATAAATAATAAAGTATAAAAAATATTTTATTATCATTAAAACCACTCCCTATTTTCATTATACTAGATAATATTAATGTTTTAAAGACCCAAAAAAGAATTCTATTTCAAATCCTTTTTACTATATTATTTACTTTTTTCTTTACTATGATATGTTCACATAACGCTCTTAAGTCAACAATTTGTCCTTTACTTTCTCTTGTTAATATTGCTAAATCAATTATATCATTATCAATATTATCTAGATACATTAAATAAAATCTTCTATATTTATCATAATCTTTAAAAATATAAACTTCATTTTTTTGCTATCTCTAACAAACATTGTTCTTTTTTCATCAACATCAACAACTGGTATATGTTCAACTTTTATTACATTCATAATGTGTAGAAATAACCATGTTTTAAAATCTAATCTTGATGTTGAATTTGCTTTTTTGTCAATTATTTTTTTCATCAAAATTCATCATATATCTTTCTCCCATTTATTAAATCTTTAGAAAAAAATGTGGAACAAATAAATATTAGACTGCTGAAGAAAAAGAAAAAATATTGTTAGAATGTAAAGAAAAAGGAATTGGTGGAACTAAAGTAGCTAAGGAATACGTAATATCTAGATCACAGTTTTTTAACTGGGCTAAAGCTTATTTAAATTATGGTATAAAGGAATTAGAAAATAAAAAGAAACCTGGAAATCCTCTATTAAAATATTCTAGTAAGAAAAATTTAACAGATATTGAGAAACTGCAATATGAAGTTAAGAGTTGAGAATGAACGATTAAAAAAAGGATACCTTGTGAAAGGAGATGGTTCAGTTGTAATATTCAAAAAAGAAAACAAAAAGAATTTGAGATTGTACAAACATTAAGTAAAAAATATTCAGTTAAATCATTATGTGAGGTGATGAATATTTCTAGAAGTGGTTTTTATAAATGGTTAAAAAATAAAGATATTCTAAATCAATATGAAATAAATCGTAGAGATTTAGAAACACTAATAAGAAACATCCATAAAAGAAAGCCAAGTTATGGCTATCATAGAATAAATTATCTAATTCGTAAAGAAACTGGTTGGGTAGTATCTGATAACTTAGTTCATAAAGTGTGTAAGATATTAAAAATAAGAAGTAAAGCAAAACACTATTCTACTTATAAAAAGCCAGGTGAAGAATCAATTAAATATCCAAATCTTATTAATAATAATTGGAATACTACAAGACCATTAGAAAAAATTACATCAGACACAACAATGATATGGTTTAAAAGTCAAAGATATGATTGGACATATTATGTAGACGCATTTGATGATTCTATAATAGGTTCAGATGTTAAACCTTTTTATCATGGAATAAGTATGAAAAATCATAGAGATGCTTCACAAGATATGTTAAATAACAAAATAAAAAGAGGATATATAAACCTTGAAACAATTTTCCACTCAGATCAAGGTAAAATATATTCCTCACTGTCATTTAATAATGAACATAAAAATTATAACATAAAAAGGTCAATGTCGAGAATGGTAACTCCAACTGACAATCCAATAATTGAATCTAAAAACGGTTGGTTAAAAAAGGAAATGTTTATTGACTTTAATCCAAATGATTATGAAACACCAATTGAGTATAGAATTCAATTAGGGTTTAAATAAAATTTTTTTGTCTACTTTTTATTGACAAGTTCAGAATCCAATCTCATCTAAATTATTTCAATTTTCGTCTTCTTTGTTTTCGTCAATCACATGTACATCTTCCAATACTTTATCTTTAATATCTATTTTATTTAAAGGCTTAGACATATCTGATAAAGCACTGACTAATTGACTATCTAATTCATTAATGTTTTCATTATTTTTTTCTTCATTGGAATCTATACTATCAGACTGCTCTATATCAAAAATTATTTCTTCCGTATCATTGTTATTTGATTCAACAGTATTAACTAACTTTTCTGTATCTTTTAATACATTTGAGTTTAAAAATATAGTTTCTAGTTTCTCTTGAATTTGGTCTTTTTTAAACGGTTTTGCAATATAATCTGCAAATCCTTCACTTTTATATTTTTCCTCAGCTCCTGCAACAGCATCAGCAGTTAAAGCTATTGTTGGAATATTAAAATTTGTTTTTTCTTTTAGTTTTGTTATTGCACTCTCGCCACTCATATTTGGCATCATTATATCCATTAGGATTAAATCATATTCATTTCCGTTAACAACTTTATCTAAACATTCCTGACCATCATAACATTCATCAATTTTAAAATTAAAATCTTGAAGTGCTTTTTTAGCTACTTTAATATTTAATTTATTATCATCTACAATTAATATTTTTTTATTTTCAAATACACTTGATAAATCTTGCGTATTATTCTTTGGTTGTTCTGTCACTTGAATAGGACCAGATAATTTACTAATCTTTTGAGGAATTTGAGCCATAAATATTGAACCTTGTCCAAACTTAGATTGAACATTAATTTTACCACCCATCATTTCAACAAGTGCTTTCGTGATAGCAAGTCCTAATCCAGTACCTTCTGTTGTCGAATTCATTTCAGCATCTAATCTTTCAAATTTAGTAAACAATTTATTTATATTTTCTGCTTTAATTCCTTTTCCTGTATCTTTAATACTTATGATTAAATTGCAAATGTCTTTTTGATTTATACATTTAACCGATAATTCAATTGTTCCTCTGTCTGTATATTTGATAGCATTAGTAAGTAAATTATTTACTATTTCTTTTATGTGAATTTTATCACCAATTAATTCATATGGAATATCTTCGGCAATACTAACTTTAAAATCAATTGGTTTTTCACCTATTCTTGTTGCATCTATTTTAGCCAAGTTTTCAATATCTTCTTTAAAATTATAAGGAACTTCTACTATTTCCATCTTATTAGTCTCTATTTTGTTTATATCTAATATATTACCTACTATTTCAAGTAATGTTTGAGATGCGCTTATAATATCTTCTGAATTTTCTACAACATCAGATGGTAATTGATCTTTATAAGATAAATTATCTTCAGATAATCCTACTATTGCATTTAAAGGTGTTCTTATCTCATGGGACATACTAGATAAGAAATCTGATTTGGCTCTATTGGCTTTTTCTGCTTGTTCTTTTGCAAGTTCCATTTGTCTTAATAGTTTTAAATCAGGGTTTTCTATTGTATGAAACATTACTAAGTAACTCAAAGTAAAAATAAATGTTTCAGTAATTATTTCTGGATAATATTTACGAAGAAGCAAGGCAATTATAAAGAAAACAAATAGAATTATAAATGGCAACAATTTATTTTTCTCTTCTTTACTTCTAATATAGAATAATATACAAAAAACAATTATTAAAAACATATATAATATTACTTCAACCATGGCAGCATAATATGCTGGCCCATTTAAATCTACAGCCTCACCTATTATAATAGTATCCATAGGTAGTGCCAATATAAAAAATATAACTATAGAAGTAATTACATTAAATAATATATTCATTTTTTTAATTATTTTTTTATCAAAATTATTTAATCCTATAACATATTTCAGCAAAAACAATAGCATCAAATCCATCGTTACCAAATAAAATGATTGCAATATTCCAGTAAATAATAAGTTTCCAACAAGCATAGCAAATAAATAAATAATGACAGCAAATATAGAATAAATTAAATTAATAACAATTAATTTTCTATATATTTTGGTTTCATAATTATCAACTGATTCTCTTAAAAAAAATAATACTACAAGATAAATCGCAAGTACTAGTGAACCGCAAGGTAACCATATTCCACTCATTATAATCACACCTCTATTTAAATTTTAACAAAAAAAGCGCATTTTTTAAAGCTTTTTTATATATTGTTTTCCGAATACATTTTCTGGGTAATCCAGATCATAATATCTAGTTTTTTCTATTACATCTAGTGTATAACCATTTACAGATTCAGACATTATATCATTTATAAAATCTAATTCATTTTGATATGAATCTTTGAACGAATCTCTAGAAATAATTTCTTTACTGCTAAATATAATTTCGCCAACTAATGAATTCATGTTTTCTTTTAAACTTTTTGTGATATCTTTGATGTCTGATTCACATGCTCCAGTCAAATTAATTTCACTACCAATATTTACTATATATGTCTTTTTATCTCTTACAATACCAATTGGAATAATTACGCCATTACCGTTTACAGCTATTCTTGCAGCACCAGGAAATAAAGTTTGTGTTAATCTTGGAGTTACATTCCATGCCCCTTCAGGATAAATTAATATATTATCCTTATCAGCAATTCTCTTAGTACATGTTACATCACAAATATGTCTATCCATTTTGTATTCTTCATAAAGTTCTAATTCTTGTAATGTTAAAGTTTGACCTTTTTTATACTTTTTAAATACATTACTTATATTATATCCTGTATCCATACAGATTCTTCCACTTATCTTATCTAAGAAAAAACCCTCAAGATTTCTATATGTTTCCTCTGGATCACCCATAACAAAGTATACTTGTTCATTAATAGCCTCCATGGCAGACTCAATATCATATCTTCCTACATGACTAGATGCATATACTTTACCAGCAGAAATATTGTCAGACCTTTTGTCATCAAATAAAATTAAATTTCTGCCACTTAATAATCGGTCTATCTTTAATATCAATTTAGTTAAGAAATAAATTCTTTTTTTTATTTTACTTGTTTCTAGTGGTTTATTAATATCATATTCATAACTACGTAATTTTCTATAATATGCAGATAACTCTTGCATAGACATTTTTTTAAGTTCTAATAATTTTTTATATTCAAAATTACTATGTTCCATACAAATTCCCCCTAATATCCAACCAATGCCTTTAATTTAGTACATATTTTAGTACAAAATGCCATATTTGTCAAAGATTGATATACATTATAAAACTTACCCAATATAGGTAAGTTTATGTTCATATTTAACTCTATTAATTTACACTAAAGACAATACTTTTTGTTTATTATTAATATAGTTTTCTTCTAAATCTAATACACATTTTCTATATGTTTCATATGCAAAATCATATTTACCATATTCAATTGCTTTTACAAATATAGCAATAACATTTTCATAGATATTATTATATATTTCATTACAATTTGGATCTCCATCATATATATTAATATGTTCTTTTCCATTACTATCGGTATGAACCTCATAGTATACTCCTTTTTCATTTTTATATATTTCTGACCTTTTCTTTTCCCTCTAACATTTCATTTTTCCAATATTTCTCTAAATGACCAAAATCATAAGATAATCTTTCAATATAATTTTCAAAGACAGGTTCAGATGCAATATATTCATCAAATATATCAGTTATTTCTAAATCAATAAATTCTAAATCCTTTGGCTCAATATTTTTTAAAGTCTTATTATTTTTAAAATTATCATACCAATTTTGAACCTTTTCTCTTGCTTTAATCAAGTTTCCTTTATTTTCATAAAAATCATTATTCAATATGATATCCATATTTTCAAAAGTTTCTATAAAAAATGAATTAATTTCTTCATAATTTTTCATACTATCATCCTATCAATTTTATTATCAAAAAGATTATATCATAACTCACCCTCACAAAAAAATATATGGAAACACAGCATTCAAATAATCTTCAGCACTCATATAAACTATCTCATCAGCATAATTAGGAGAGATAAATTCATCATTTAATAAATTTACTCTAGGATTACTTGTAGATTCTAAAAAAATATGTAGTCTTCCCATCAATTATTTCTACTCTATATTTTAATTCTTTCAATGGTGCAATATAAACATTGTTCTTTTTTCATCAACATCAACAACTGGTATATGTTCAACTTTTATTACATTCATAATGTGTAGAAATAACCATGTTTTAAAATCCAATCTTGATGTTGAATTTATTTTTTTGTCAATTGCTTTTTTCTCATCAAAATTCATCATATATCTTTCTCCCATTTATTAAGTTCTTAGGATATTATACAATAAAAAACATTCTATTTATATATTAAAAGTATAATTTACTACTTTTTACCTTTGATATCTACTAATATTTAAAACAATTCCCATTCCACATAAGGTAATTAACAAACTAGATCCTCCGTAAGATAAGAATGGTAATGTTATTCCATTTGTCATTTTAGAGTTATAAAAAAATAAAGGGTTGCCCGTACTATTGTGATAACTTTTTAAATATTAAACTAACTTACTTGCTATATTGGTAAGTTCTTTAAATCTTAAAAACACTTTAACTTCTTTTTCATTGCCTTCATCATACATAACAATTCTACTAATCAAATTTTTTATTGTACTCCTAGACGGAGTCTTTAATTTCATAAATTTTTTCTACTGCTTCACGACATTTAGTAAATTCTTTTTCTTTTGATTTATCAGAAAATATCTTTAATTTATTTTCTAGTTCTTCTTTTTTATCTTTAATTGTCTTAATTATTTTTCCATATCATCTATATCACAATTATAAACATATACAAAATCTTCAACCAAATTCCTAACATCATAATACTTGAAAAATTCTTCACCAACTTCGTTTAAAAAATTGATTATATCTTTTTCTAATAAATGATAGTTAAGCCTGTTAGGAGTATACATCCACTTTGTACACCTTTTCTTATGTAATGATTCTTCTTTTTGTATAATAAAAAAACCAATTCGTTAAAATTGATCTCCTGAATGTTTTTTTATTTTCTAAATCATATTTATCCATTATAGAACAAGAACCATCATCATAAGAATAGCATGGATATGCATATTGTTCTTCTTTATTACCATCGATTTCATTAATATTAATAACCTTTATTGCAAGAATATTGTATCCTTCGGTATCTTGAGTTTTTTCTAAAATTCCTTCTATTTCATACCAATTATTTTCTTTTACTTTAGATAAATCATATTTGGCATACAATCCACCAAATCCAGCATCAGCTGCACAACAACTTATAATATATTTACCTATAGCGAAATATCCACTTGGTAGATAAGGAAGTCCTTTTCTTACAGCAAAACCTCTAACTTTAATTTTTTTACCAACATATTTATCAGAATCATAACTAGGAAAATTTGTTGATACTATTGTAAGTTTATCTTGAGTTTCTTGTTTTTTGTTGCATCCAGTTAAACTTACAATTTCAAAAATAGACACAACGAAAATTAATAATAGTTTACTTATTTTTTTCATTTTTTTCTCCATCTTTCACTATTTATTTAAAGTAAAAGATGAATATCAATTATTTAATTGAGCCTTTAATTCTACTAATGTTAAATCTTTTTTATAAAATATTTTTTTTGATGTTTTTTGTACTTCAAAATTGTATAGAAAAAATGAAAATATGATTAATGAACTAAATCCTAATCCTAAACCTTTTAAATTATCTTCTGCTTGATGTATTAAAACACAAATAGGACAATCAGGCGTATGAGTACAATCATGATTATACTCTTTTAAAAGAAAGCAAAAATTTAGTATTACTGATACTAATAGTGAAATAACAATTAATTTATTAATATTTTTGCTTTTCATAAATTTCGCCCCTATTATTTGCTACATTTCTTACAGATACCTTTTATTATTATATTTACATTATCAACTTTAAATGAATGATTTTTTAAAACATGATTTGTAAAATCATTTATACAATCACAATCAACATGAGTAATAGAACCACATTTATCACATTTTAGATAAAAATGATTATCACATTGACATTCATCTAAATATTGATAGTGAACAACATTATTATAATCTATTGATTTTTTTATTTTACCTTCTTCTACTAGTTTTGAAATTGTTCTATAAATTGTTGTTAGACCAACATTTTGATTTAACTTTTCATAGATTTATTTTATAGTAAAATCGTTTTTAAAATTCTTAATTACATCTAAAATCAGTTCTTTTTGTCGTGTTTTATAAGTTTCATTTCTAGACATATTCTTTATCACTTCTTCCAATATAAAAATCTTTTTCATTTTCAATAATTTCAAAAAAAAAATTACCACATGAAATTATATGATAATTTTAAATTAACTTAATTATTTTTGCTATCTTTTTTTAGTGTTTCCGTTGTAATATATGCAGTTATAGGTATAACTATAATACAGCCTACTGCACTAAATAATATTTTAATCATTTCTGAAACAAACGTCTTTGCATTTACAATTTCTAAAAATGAATAATCTCCTTTATAAAACCAGATCAATAATGTCATGAATTCACCTAAAAAGGCAAACATCAAAGTATTATTTGTTGTGCATAATATATCTTTTCCTATATTCATTCCTGATAAAAATAAATCTTTTTTTGACAAGTTTTTATTATTATCATAAACCTCATATAATACAGATGAAATTGCTATTGAAGAATCAACCGTTGCTCCAATTAAACTAATTAATATCATAGAAATTGCAATGTTAGTAAAATCTATTTTTACATCATAAGAAAACATATTTATCTCTTCATACGATTCGTATCCAAAACCAGCGATTCTTGATATTTTCGTTACAAAAAATATGAGAAATGATAATATAATTAGAACAATAATAACTGATTTCAAACTAGATTCTGTTTTTATATTTCTTTCATTTACATAATATAATATTATATAACTTATTATAAAACAGCCTATTAAAGAACAAATTATAGGGTTTAATCCAATAGCAATTAAGTAAAAAATAATCATTAAAATAATAAAATTAAATAATATAGATAAAAACAATTTTATTCCTCTTTTTATATCAATATAAATCATTAATAAAAATAATAAAATAATTAATATTATATTCATTTTACCCCTCTTTTCATCAATTTAATTGATATATGTGCTGATACAGGAATAGTTAAAACAATACCAATGCTACCAATTAAAAATCTAGTTAATTCTAATGTAAAATTACTTGAAATATAATTGTACATTGAAAATCCATTGCGTAATGCCAACACAAAAATAGGAAGACCTGAACATAAATAAGTAAAAAACAAAACATTACTCATTGTACTCATTATATCTTTACCTATTTCTCTAGCAGATTTTTTCAAATTTTTGACAGATATATTATTGTCTTTTTGAATCAGTTCCGATATAGCAGATGAAATTGTAATTGCTACATCCATAATTGCCCCTGTTGATCCGATTAATAGTTCTGGTAATATAATATCTTCAATAGGAACAGTTAAAAATGATAATTCATTGAAATTTATCCCTTTATAACCAGTAAAATTTATAATAATCACAATTGTAATAAGCATTACTAATGTTGATATAATTACAGAAATGATTGCCGATAATGTTTTCTTGTTAAATCCACTGGCTAATATCAAAGAAATAATAGAAAAAATAATCATTTCTATTACACATAAAAATAATAAATTAATACCTTTAAAATATAAGGATAAACCAATATAAAAAATTATTAAATTCAAAACAACACTTAACACAGACAACAATCCTTTATAAGAACCAACTATATAAAGTAAATTTAAAAATATGACAATCATTAAAGTTAAATAAAAATCTCTTTTTAATTCAATACCACTCGCATCTAGTATTATTTTGTCATTAACTTTGTATTTGTCTGTAACAACAGATGAATAAGATTCATCATATGAGATGTTTTTTTCATTTCCTTTTTGGTTGCCATTGGTTATTATGCCAGTTATCTTTCTTGTATAGTATTTTTCTTCTAATCCTAATGAATTTTGAGATGTTTCTTCGTTAATTGTGTCGATTTTTGTTATTTTAATAATTTGATTAGAATATAAGAAATCATCATTATAAACAAAAACCAAAGAAATTATAGATACTATAAATATTACAATAAAAATTTTTTTTGTATTAGACATATTATCACTTCCAATGTACATTATACCATATTTATAAAATTTCTATAATCGTCTTACTTAATTTAAAAATATTGTATTTATGTAAATTAAAATATTTATATCTTTGATATGAATCTACATAAACACCTCCATAATTCTTTTTTCATTTTTTATCTCCGAATAGTTTAGTCGTTTACCACTATCCCTATTTTAAATATTGTAATCAGAAAATAACGCCTAGAAATGTTGCAATCTTTTCTCAATTCATATCCATCATTCAAATTAAGTGATCAATATAATCAAAAAGAGAATTTTATTAATTCTCTTTTTGATTACTTATCTTTGATATCTACTAATATTTAAAACAATTCCCATTCCACATAAGGTAATTAACAAACTAGATCCTCCGTAAGATAAGAATGGTAATGTTACTCCTGTTACAGGAATTAATCCTACTACTACCATTAAATTTAAAATTGCTTGAAAGGCTAATTCAAAGATGATACCAAAAGCTAAATATTTAGAAAATTTATCATTTGTATTTCTAGCAATTCGAAATCCTCTGATGATAATAATTAGAAATAAACTGACTACAATTACTACCCCTATAAATCCAAATTCTTCACTAATAATAGAAAAGATAAAATCAGTTTGAGGCTCTGGTAGATAAAAATGTTTTTGTCTTGAATTTAAGAATCCATATCCAAATAGTCCTCCTGGTCCTATAGCGTATAAACTTTGAATAATTTGAAATCCACTTCCCAATGGATCACTCCAAGGGTTTAAAAAAGATAGTATTCGCTGTAAACGATAAGGTGCCACTAAAATTAATCCCACTACACCTAATGCTCCAATGGCACCTAATCCCATAAAAAATTTTAAGTCAACACCTGCTATAAATAATAATCCAATAATACTCATAACAATGATGACACCTGTCCCAAAATCAGGTTGTAACATAATAAGACCAAATACTAAAAAAGTTATTCCTAAAATCGGTAAAACACCCCGTTTAATATTTTTAATATCTCGTTCATTTTTAGTTAAGTACTTTGAAGTAAAAATAATTAATACTAATTTTGCTGCTTCACTTGGTTGAAGTCCAAAGGGACCTATTCCAAACCAACTCCGACTACCATTACGAACTGTTCCTATTCCTGGGATAATTACTAAAATTAATAATATCAAAGCAAAGATTAAAAGAGCATTTGCTTTATCAAAATATTTGTGATAATCAATTTTACTAATAAAATACATCAAAATTAAACCGACGAAAAAAAATAAAGCTTGATGTTTAACAAATTTATAAGGATCATTAAATTTATATTCTGCCCAAACATAAGAAGCGGAATAGACCATTACTATACCAAATATAGAAATTAAAAGAATAGAAATTAAAAGCACTATATCAATTTTTTTCATATGATCACCTTCATTACAACCAAACACCATAAATAATTGCTAACATCGATCCTAGTAATCCAACGATCCAAAATAATTTGACTATATCTCGTTCATTCCAACCTAATTTCTCAAAAGTATGATGAATTGGAGTCATTGGGAAAATCCTTTTACGTGTTAATTTATAATAGTATCTTTGTATCACACAAGATAGTGTTTCCAAAACAAATACAATTCCAATTACAACTAATAGTAATTCATGTCTAGTTAAAATAGCAATTGTACCCAAAGTCGCTCCTAAAGCCAATGATCCTGTATCTCCCATAAAAATCTTAGCAGGATTTACATTAAATACTAAAAATCCAAGTAATGCTCCTACTAAAGTAAAGCAAAACATAGCAATTTCTAAATAACCATCTAACCAACCGGTAGCTGCTGTAATAATTCCAAAGGTGAAAAAAGCAATTACAGAAAGTCCTGTTGCCAATCCATCTAAACCATCTGTTAAATTGACAGCATTACTACTTGCAATTAAAACAATTAAAATAAATAAGCCATAATACCATCCAATATCTAATTTAATATTGAAAGAATGAATCCAAAGTAATGGTTCGTTATTTGCAATCAAGAATAAATAAAAAAATATGATTGCTATAACAACTTGTAATAATAATTTTTGAGTTTCAGATAAACCATTATTACTATGTCTTTTGATAATTAAAAAGTCATCAATAAATCCAATAAGACTATATCCTATAAATGTGAAAATAACAATTAATAAATTATAACTAAGTTCTATTTTGTCAAAAAGATATAATATTGTCATAGGAATTAAAGTTGCTAAAACAAAAATAATTCCACCCATTGTAGGAGTATGTTTTTTACTCTCATGTCTTTCACTTAAATAAATACTTAAGTATTGATCAATCTTTAATTTTTGAAGAAATGGAATTAAAATAAGACCTAAAAATAAAGCAAACAAAAAACCAATCATTGCAACTAATACAAATTTTGTCAGGATTAACATAAAGACCTCCCATCTATTTAAATCATATTTAATTATAAAAAAAAAATGTATCTTTAAGATACAATTTTATTTCTACCATTGTTTTTGGCAATATATAAATTTTCATCGGCTTTTTTGATCAACGAATTTTTATTCATATTTTTATTAAATTCGCAAACTCCACCACTAATAGTAACTGTTTTTTTCATCTCTTTAATTTTTAGTTTTTCTTCTACTGATTTTCTAATTTTTTCAGCTAAGTTTTTACACTCATTCAAATTCATATTTGGAGTAATTACTAAAAATTCTTCTCCACCATAACGAATAGCAACAGCGTTTTTAGGAATTATTTTTAAAATTATTTTAGAAAATTCTTTTAATACTTCGTCACCAACTGGATGTCCATATTGATCATTGATTGATTTAAAATAATCAATATCAAACATAATAATAGACATTTCAATGTTTGTACTAATTAATTCATCTAAAAAATAATTCATATAATTTCGATTCCAAAGATTTGTAAGGGGATCTTTTAATGCAGCACTTCTTAATTCTTGATTAATTTTTTCTAAACTTTTTGCTTTTTCTTCATACATTTTCAAAATAATGGAAAAACAAATCATAATGGCTGTTGTTGAAATAATCAATTGAATTAGTAATGTTGTATAAAGCATAATATCATTTTCTTGTAAGTTTAAAGAAGATATTACCACTCCATACAATAAAGTTTCTAGAAATAAAAAGAATACTTCTTCCTTCTTATCAAAGCCTGTAATTGTAAAGATAATATTTAAAGTAAAATAAGAAAATACAGTTATTTTAGAAATACCTTGTAATATTAAAACCAATAAAATAATAAATAAATTACAAATAAAAAACAATATAACTCGATAAGGATCTAGCTTCTTTTTACGGAAAGAAAGAGAAAAAACAAGAACTGTTAAAATCATGAAGATAATTTCTAAAGCTAACCTCATTGGTTGAAAAGATAAATAATTTAAAATAATTGAACATATCAAGGCAAAGAAAAATAAACTGATACATTCTACCCAAAAAATCTTTAATTTAACGTCATATTTTGATTTATAAAAGCGATTCAAACAACTGTTTATTTTATTTATCATCATTAATCACCATGAAGACATTATATATCATTAAATGATTTTGCGCAACTAATTTAAAAACAATTTAACGGTTTCCCCTTCAAAAACACGTTCTCCAGATCGTGGTGTTTGATAAGATACTGTTTCGCCACTTCCTGAATATTCTACTTTAAAACTTTTTAATTCTTTTATAGCATCTTTTAAGGTCATATTAGTTACATCTGGTACAGTAACATATTTTTTTTCATTATAATTATAATTTTTTTCACTAGCGCCTTCTGGTTTTTGAATATTTAAAATATCAATCGCATCTAATAAAATATTTCTTACAATAGGTGCGGCAATTGTTCCTCCATATTGAGTAATTCCTTTTGCATTATCAATTGCTACATAAACAGTAATCTGAGGATCATTAGCTGGTAAGAAGCCAATAAATGATGTGATGTAATTACCAATTAAATAAGCTCCATTTTCTACTTTTTGAGCAGTACCTGTTTTACCTCCTACACGATATCCATCAATAAAAGCGTTTCTACCTGTTCCGTTTGTAACAACACTTTCTAAGGCATATCTTACTTGTTCACTAGTAGATTCACTAATTACCTTTCTGACAATTTTAGTATCATTTAGTTTTATTACACTATTGGTTTCAGGTTCATTAATACTTTTAACAATATAAGGTGTTAGTAAATTTCCTCCATTAATAGCAGCACTAATTGCTGTAATTTGTTGAATTGGTGTTACACTGACACCTTGACCAAATGATGTGGTAGCGAGTTCAACAGGACCAACTCGATCCAAATTAAATAGGATTCCCTTACTTTCTCCATTTAAATCAATTCCTGTTGGATTACCGAAACCAAATTTTTTGATATATTCAAACAATTTTTCTTTTCCTATTTTTTGTCCTAAGGATACAAAGCCTGGATTACAAGAATTTTCTACTACTTGTAAGTAAGTTTGTTGCCCATGTCCACCTGCTTTCCAACATTTGATTCTAGCATTTTCAACTGTTACACTTCCTCCATCATAAAAAGTATCATTATTCAAATCGACTAGTTTTTCTTCTAAGGCTGTAGCAAGTGTTATGATTTTGAAAGTTGAACCTGGTTCATAAGTAGACCAAATTGGTAGATTTCGATTAATCTCTTCTACGGTATAATTTTTATAATTACTTGGAGAAAAATTAGGACGTGCTGACATCGCTAAAATCTCTCCTGTTTTAGGATCCATGGCAATTCCTAAGGCCTGATCTGGATTATATTTACTTACAGCATTATCTAATTCTCTTTCTAAGACAGCTTGTAATTGATAATTAATCGTCAATGTTAAGTTCATGCCATCTTGAGGTTCTTCATAGCTTTCTTCAAGTTCTAATTTATTTCCTTTTGCATCAGATGTATATTTAATAGCACCATATTCACCTGTTAAATAACTATCATAAATTAATTCCAAGCCACTAAGACCTTGGTTATCAATTCCTACATATCCAATTGTATGAGAAAGCATAGAATCGTAGGGATAATAACGTTGAGATTCTTTAATTAAATACACTCCATCAAATTTTAAATTATTAATTTGGTCTGCTATTTCATAAGATAATCTTCTACCTTCTGGATGTACTCTTTCAATAGAAGCTTTTTTATTAACATGAGCATACATTTCATCATAGGTAACATTTAATATTTCACTTAATTTTTGAGCTACAAGTTCTTTATTTTTAATTTGATTTGGTATTAAAACTAAGGATGTGGTCGTTTTATTATCTGCTAGAACAACTCCATTTCGATCATATATTTTTCCTCTATCTGCTTCCACTGGTAAATTTCTATTCCAAAGACTAGCTGCTAAAGAATTTAATTTTTTATAACTGATTACTTGAATGTAGAATACTTTAAACATAATAACAATAAATAAAAAAATAATTCCTAATAATACAATTTTAATTCGAATATGAATATTTTTTGAAAACATAAGGATCCTCCTTATTTCACTATATGAAAAAATAAGAAAGCTTATGTTTCTTATTTTATCTTATAAGGTGAATCTTTTGATCCAACTGCAACTTCTGGATTTGTAATATATGTATTAGAGCCTACATGAATTACAGGATATAAGGCTTTAATACTTCCTGAATTTTCTACTTTTAAAACTCCATCCGTATCCACATACCATACTTGACTGCCATTATTATTAATTGTCCAAGTAGAATTGTTAGAAAAAATAGTATAAAGGTAATTATTATTCTTACAACTATCTGACATATAATTATTCATACAATCATTATTACTAGAAGCATTTACATAATCTAAAACAGAAGGTAAACCAACTTTTAGACTAGATTGATTTTTTTCTAAAGTAGAAGCAATTGCTTTTCTAGAGTAATTTGATCCGTCTACTATGTTAGTTTTGAAAGAATACTCTAGTACTTTATCAAATTTTTCAATATCTGAGAAGATTGATATATTTTTACTACTAGATTCTTTAAATTCTATTTTTTTACCTTCATCAAATGAATTTAATATACCAGAAGTGGCTATTAAATTTAAAGAAAAATCCTTTTTATCAATGCTTAGTATTCTCCAAGTTTTTCCAGTAAATTCTACATAGTTATTTACATTGTCACCTCTAAATACATAAGCATCATCGGTTTCATATAAACCATTATTAGTTTCTCCATCTATATAAAGAATACTATTTTTTACGTAGTAATTATAAATAGAAACACCTGTTGATTCAGATTTTTTAGAATTACTACTTTCTATTACCTTTTTTTGTTTAGAATCATAATTATAAATAACATAGCCTGATTCTTGACTTTCAGCATATTTTTCGCACGTCAACTCTTCATAATCATAATTATATTTTTTATTATTTAAATCATATTGAATTTGAATACAACCATCCATTTCTTTTTTTGTTAATGGATCTAATACTTTTTCTTTTTCTAGATAACCTCCTGATTGAATTACAGAAAGAGACACATAAGTTGTATTTAAATGATATGAATCTAATAATTCTATGTTATCAGTAGCCCATTTTTCAGCAGATTTATTAATATCTTGAATTTGTTCGTCGTGTAGTCTTTTTCTAGAAGATATAATTACTTTATTAATATTAGGAAATACAATTAAAGCAACAGCTGATAAAATTACAATAACGGCAATTAGTTCAATTAACGTAAAACCCTTTTTCATAAGATCCCTCCTGTTTTCATTATATCATAATATTTTATTATAAATCATATTTATTTGTTAAAGTTAAAGTTATCTCTGTATCCGTTGTAATCAAAGTTCCAGCAGGTAATGATTGATTAGTAACATATCCATATCCATCAATACTATATTTTATATTCAATAATTCTAGTAAAGAAGTAGCATCTTTTCGACTCCATCTCATCATATTTGGAATTTCGTAATGATTTGAATTTGTTACTAATACTATTTTTTCGCCAGGTGCTAGAACTTCTCCCTTTAAAATGGATTGTTTTACAACTTTATCCCCAGATCCAATTGTTATTACTTCAATTCCATTTGCAGATAATGTATTTTTCACTTCGTCTAGAGATTTTCCTAAATAAGATTCAACAGTATAAGTAGTTGTCTTTTTTTCTGTAATCTCAGTAAACATATTTTTATATTTCGCAATATTTTCCATTAATGATTTTACATTTTTATAAAGACCGGATGATTTTCCCCATGATGGTTTTTTTATAGCAGCATAAATAATAATTTCTGGATTATCCTTAGGATACATACCAGCAAATGAGAAAATATAATCATTATCTCCTGTTGAATATGTTCCTGTACTTGTGTTATAAATTTGACTGGTACCTGTTTTTCCAATGATATTAAAACCATCTATACGATAAGTATAACCTGTTGAGCCTGGATCTGTTCCATGAATAACGTTATACATCAAATCTTTCATTTTATTTACTATATCTGTAGAAACGATTTGTTTGCTTTCTTCCACTTTTCTTTTATAAACAGTTTCATTGGTATTGGAATCTACAATTTTACTAACAATATGTGGTTTTAATAATTTTCCATTATTAGATATTAAGGTTAAAGCTTGTAATTGTTGAATTGCTGTAGTAGAAATTCCTTGACCAAATCCAGCATTTACATATTCTATATCATAATTAAATTTAATATTTCCTTTATTCTCATTACTAAGCTCTATTCCAGTCAGTTTTCCAAAGCCATAGTCATCAAAGCATTTTTTTAATTGTTTTTTTGTTAGTCCATTTTCTCTGCGAAGAAGATTAGCAATTCCGACATTACTAGAGTACTCGAATCCTTTATCAAATGTAACCATACCCCATCCTGGATGATACCAATCATTAATGACATCATCCCCAATTTTATAATTACCTGAAAGGTAAGTAGCATTTCCATCATAAACACCATTTTCCATTGCACACATATAGGTATATGTTTTCATAACAGAGCCAGGTTCATATACTTTGGTAATTAAAGGGTTTTCATAATCTGTAATATTCTTAACATTAGGATCATAAGAAGGAATCGATGAAGTTGCTAAGATATCTCCTGTTTTAGCATCCATTACAGCAATCAAAGCCCATTCTGGAGAATATGTTTCAATATCTTTTACAGCAGATTCTGTAAATCTTTGAATATTAGAATCTAGTGTCAAATAAATATTGTATCCATTTTTAGCTTCTACAGATCGTTCTTGAGTTCCTGTAATTTTATAGCCATATTTATTTTTTTGATATTCTAAGTAACCATCCGTACCAGACAATTCATCATTATATTTTGATTCTACGCCCATTTCTCCTACAATTTGATTCGTAACAATTTCATTATCTTCATCATCATAGCTTTTTACTTCTGATATTTTAGCATATCCAATCATATAAGAAGCAAAATCACCATTAGGATAGAATCTTTTTTGGCTTTCTGTAAAATGAATTCCAGGTAAGTTTAAAGCTTCTATTTCTTCTTTTCTTAGTTCTGTTAGTCCTCTTCCCTTGATTCCTAATTCAACCTGATATTTATCTTGTGATAATTTTTGTTTTAATGTTTCTACATCCATATCTAGAAGGGGGGCAAGTTTATTTGCTGTATCTTCTACATCATGAACATAGTCATCTCCCGTATAAACAGTACTTTTTGGTAAAGAGACAATAATTGTATAAGAACTAACATTAATCGCTAAGGCATTTCCTTCTACATCATAGATAGTTCCTCTTTTTGCTTCAATTGTTTTTTTTACAGTATTTCTTTTAGAGGCAAATTCAGTCATATTCTTTCCATATACAGTTGGAGATAAACAAAGATAAGTAAATTTTAAATACAATAAAAAAATACAAAACAAAAAGAGTTTTAAAAATAATTTTGGAAAATTCCATGATTTACTCTTTTGATTTGTATCCATGATAAACACCTCATTAGTTATCTATTATTACGATATTATCATTATTATACGCCAATCCCATGTCTGACACAACATCTTTTACTTTGGCATAGGCTGTTAGTTCATTTACTTTCATTGTTAAACTTTCGTTCATTTTTTCTTGATCTGCAATATCATAACGCTTTTGTTCAATAGACATATTTAGATTTGTAATACCCGCACTAAAAAAGATTTTTAAAACAACAACACTAAAAAGACATATAAAAGCCAAACTATATAGCATTACTTCACCTTTTGTAACTCTTGCTCTTCTTTTTTTTGCCATGGTATTCTCCCTCTATTTTATTCTTTCTATTACTCTTAATTTAGCGCTTCTAGCTCTTGGATTTTTATTTAATTCTTCTTTACTTGGTTTAATTGTATGAACTACTTTAAAATCTGGTAAATATTCTTTTGGTATCATAGGCATGTGTTTTAATTCAGGGTTAATTTCACTGACTTCTTTAAAAATATCTTTACAGATTTTGTCTTCTAATGAATGAAAGGTAATGACACATACTCTACCATTCTTATTAAGAAGTTCTAAAGCATTTCTTAAAGCGATTTCAAAAACTTCTAATTCATGATTTACCTCAATGCGAATTGCTTGAAATACTTTTCTAGCTGGATGATGTTCTCTTTTATATTTTTCTGGCACAGCTAATTTAATAATTTCAACTAGTTCTAAGGTTGTCTCTATTTTTTTGTTTTTACGATATTCTACTATTTTAGAGGCAATGGAATTAGAATATTTTTCTTCTCCATATTGATAGAAGATATTCATTAATTGTTCTTTACTGTATTCATTTACTACATTGTAAGCGGAAACAGGATTACTAGTATCCATACGCATATCAAGTATAGCATCTTTATGAAAACTAAATCCTCTATAGTCTTCATCCAACTGAGGACTAGAGACACCTAAATCAAACAAAATTCCATCAATTTGTTTGATGTTATTTTTTTCTAATTCTTCTTTCAAATGGACGAAATTACTTTTTATAATTTGATAATTTGAAGCAATTTGATCTAGTCTTTTTTTAGAAGCTTCAATTGCTTCATCGTCTTGATCAAAAGCAATTAATTTTCCTTTGGGAATTCTTTTTAATATTTCACTACTATGTCCAGCATATCCTAAGGTAGCATCTACAATAATACTATTTTCTTTTAAGTTTAGATTTTCAATGCTTTCTTGTAATAAAACTGATTGATGCATTAAATATTCACCGCAAATAATTTATCTGCAATATCAGACAAATTTTCTTCATTATTGTTTAAAAAGTTTTCCCATGCTTCTTGATCCCAAATTTCTAGTCTTTCATTTACTCCAATAATAACGCAATCTTTTTTTAAATCAGCATATTGGATTAGTGTATTGGCAATATTAATTCTTCCTTGTTTATCAAATTCATTGGTAGTGGCTCCAGATAAGAAAAATCTCATAAAATTTCTAGCATCTTTTGTGTTTGGTAGTTCACGGTATTTATTAATTACGTTTTCCCATTCTACTTTTGGATAAATAAATAAGCATTTATCTAGTCCTCTAGTAATGATAAAATCATGTCCTAGTTGTTCTCTTATTTTAGATGGTATTGTAATTCTTCCTTTTTCATCAATTGTATGATGATATTCACCCATGAACATATCTATTCACCCACTTTTAACCACTTATCTCCACTTGATACCACTATTGTACTATTTTTATGCATTTTTGTAAATAGTAGGTTTGTAAAATATTTGTCTAAAAAGAAAAAGTAATCGATTGAGATTACTTATTTATTTTAATAAATTGTTATACTTGATAAATTTTCCTTGATTTATATTAAGAAATTTTGTTTTTTAATACTGTGATTACTGGACGAATACCATAGTTAGTATCGCCAACATAGCCGATGTACAAGCTATCACGTCTATTCACAACCCATGCATAAGAAGAGCTGTCTGCAACGGCATTATTTGTCCAATAGCCATAAGCACTGGAATCAGCTATATTACATCCATAATTTGTACATTCATTTGTATAATCAAACAACCATGCATATTTACTTGTTCCTTGTGATTTGGAGCAATAATTATTAGTATCTGATTGATTTGTATCTAAACAAAACCAATCACTATTTGTAGCATTTAAACTATTAAAACTTGTATTACCTGTTATTTTAGCTACTTCATTTGCTGTGATTAATCTAGCATTTAAACTACTATCCCAGTTTTTTGTATCAGTTGTAACTTGTGTCTTACTTGCTGACCATGATACTGCCGTAGTATTATGATCTAATATCATTTCATAGCTCGTTCCATCATCATTATAAGCATACCATTTCATACAACCTTCTTTTGTTCCTGTTGTACTTACACTATTTGATTCATCACAACTTTTTGTTAAATCTGTTGGATCTAAATATATTATTGCTTTATAGATATCTTCTTCTGTTCCTATTTCTTTTGTTGGCCCTGTTTTAATAACTGCTTCCTCAGATTTTGCTGGTTCATCACCTTTTACTGTTTCACTGCCTTTTGTTACAACATATTTTCCTATTACAAAGGAATAATTGGTTACCATTCCTTTTTCTATTTTTAACCAGCCTTTTGTTGGAGATTCTCCTT
>ENA-ORIC01001039-ORIC01001039.1-human-gut-metagenome-genome-assembly--contig:-NODE-1039-length-29665-cov-4.783460_pt1 | contig 29665 bp, 21 predicted proteins | sample MGYA00243023_ERZ508732 | MGnify/ENA primary metagenome ERZ508732 (study PRJEB26277, sample SAMN04329767) | human gut metagenome | biome: human-associated habitat | host: Homo sapiens | place: USA...
GGCGATGATGAACGCCGGCTATACGGAGGAGCAGGCGCGCGGTTACGTCGTGTCAGGCTGCTGGGACGCACTCTGCGGGGATTATAACAAGCCGTCAAGCGGTGAGTACCTGAATCTCCTGCGCGCGCTCGAGTGGAGCGTGACAATGCCCGAAGCCCGGTTGTTCGCGAATCACCTTGATTTCAAGCCGATATCCGGCTCCGGGAGCTTCGAGGAGGTCTATTCCGTGTTTCTCTCGAACGCGGAGCAGCTGATACGCCTGAAAGCGCGCCTTAACGCGACGGGCGGAATATGCTGGAAGGATATCTCGCCGATGCCGGTCACTTCGGCGCTCATGATGAATCCGCTGAGAAACCGCCGCGACCTGACAAACGGCGGTACCGGATACGCGAGGGAGCAGATGAATTTCGCCGGTTTTCCTGATGTTGTCGACTCCCTTCTCGCGATAAAGCGGCTTTGCTTTGACGAGAAGATATGTACGGTTGACGAGATTGTGAATCAGTGCGTGAACGACTGGCCGGACGAAAACCTCCGGATTCTCGCGACGAGATCTCCGGCGTTCGGAGACGGCTCGGACGAGTCGGACGCGCTGGCGGGCAGGCTCAACAGCGACCTCTACAGGATAACGAGAAATCTCCCGACGCTGTTCGGCGGTGAGTACAAGATAGGTTATTTCATGTATACCGAGGTGATCTGGTGGGGGCAGAAGATTTCCGCGACGCCGAACGGAAGGCATTCCGGGTACTACATTTCTCACGGGATCACTCCGACGAGACTGCACGATATCAGATCCGCGACTGACGTATTAAGATCGGTAAAGGCGATCGGGCTTGAGAAGTGCGCGGCGAATTCCATCGCGAATGTGATGCTCCCGGCGGCAAGGCTCGATGAGGACAGTCTCGGCGCCTTCATCCGCGCCTGCGCTCTGAACGGCGTTGAGGCGATCCAGATAAACTGCGTCAGCCGCGACGAGCTCCTTGCGGCACAGAAGGAGCCGGATAAATACAGACACATAGTCGTCCGCGTAACCGGATTCTCCTGTCCGTTCGTGATGCTCTCGAAGCAGTGGCAGGAGGAAGTATTGTCGAGAAACTATTATGACTGACAGATATAAGGAGATGAAACCATGAAAAGAACGATAAGTGTGCTTTTGCTCGCGGCGATGATAATGACGATATCCTGCGGAGAAACCCAGACTGACGCGAAGGACACGACCACATCCGGAGACAGCACGAACACCTCGGCGCCGGAAACTGAGACATACCTCTCCGGGCTTGACTTCGATGGCAGGAAGATAACGCTTTTCTGTACCGATTATGAGGCGACCTGCGCGTTTGACAATATGTATGTCGAGTCGGAGATCGGCGACGTCGTAAACGACTCGATCTACGAGAAGAACAAGTATGTCGAGGAGCTGCTGAACGTCACACTCGACTTCATCGAGCATGATTTCAATTACGGAGACAAGGACGTGATGTATAATTCGGTGCGCACATCGGTCATGAGCGATTCCGAACCATACAATATCACGCTGATACCGACATATTTCACCTCGACGCTGATAGCGGAAGGAATCATGGCTGACCTGAACGAGATGCCGTACCTTGATATGTCAAAGGAATGGTGGTCGCAGGGCTACAGACAGAACGCCGAAATCGACGGGAAGATATACATGGCGGCGGGAGACGGCGTCCTGCCGTTCATAACCGGTTTTTTCGGCATCGCGGTGAACAAGGATCTCGCGAAAGAAAACGGGATAGAGGACGTCTATTCGGTGGTGAACGACGGCAAGTGGACAATTGACAAAATGTATGATATGTCGAAGAGAATCTACCGCGACCTCAACGGAAACGGTGAGTACGACGATAAGGACCAGTACGGACTTGAAGCGCTTCACGCGAACTTCATCATCCCGTTCCTGATCGCCGGGGCGGGTGAGGTTTTCACAAGAAACGGAGATAGCTTCGATTATTCGTTCGGTTCAGAGCGGGTTATCGATATCTATTCAAAAGTGTTCACGATGCTTCACGACAAAGAATCGACACTGAAGATATCGAAGAATGTCGAGAATGATATCCGTTCGGATTCCGCTTTTGTCGAGGGGCGTGTCCTTTTCACTCTCATCAATCTGAACGACACGATGTATTTCAGAGAGACGCCGTTTGAGTACGGTATACTTCCTTATCCGAAGTTTGACGAGGCTCAGAAGAGCTACCGTACGATGTCGTCTAACGGACTTGTGACGTTCAGCGTGCCTGTCACGAGCGAGGGCGACGAGGCTGTCGGCGCTGTAATCGAGGCAATGGGCTACGCGGGGAACAAGTACACGACACCGGCGTATTTTGAGACGGCGCTGAAAATAAAGTACGCGCACGACGACGAGACGGCGCAGATGCTTGACCTTATGAAAAACTCGGAGTACACGTCGGTCGCGGGGATGTTCGCGGCGTCGATAGAACAGCCGGAGAACGACTGGGGGGTCACTCTCTGGGACGCGAAAAAGGACGGCACATGGGCGTCCGCCGCTGAAAAGAAGAAGGACAAGATAATGACAAAGCTTGAAACCTTCATTGAGACCGTAAAGAGCGCCGGATAAACAATTATTTATTAGAGTGTGTTTCCAAACTCAAGCTTATGAAATAAATCAAAAATCATATTGCAAAAATTGCCAGTATCGTGTATAATATTATCAACGAATAGCAAGGAGAGAGCAACCACGGCAAGACGATACGAAATTGATGATGAACAGTGGGAAAATGTATCAAAGCGCACCGGTCAAGTGCCGGTGCAAAAAAGGACTTCGGGATATGATGATCATCAGCATATCGGAATCAGCCGAGGGGGAAGATCAACCAAAATCCACGCGGTAGTGATGGACTCGGTTATCCCTTGGTACTGGAACTCACCGGCGGACAGGTACATGATGGGATCATGCTTCAAAATTGTCTTGAACAGCTCTATATTTCCGGCAGCACTGTTCTCGCTGACAAAGCATATGGTTCATGGGAAAACCGTGAATATATTGCCAACCATGATGCTGACTTCTGCATTCCGCCGAAGTCGGATTCAGTTGATCCGTGGTACACCGATTTCTATCACTACATTTTATTCATTTGGCAGCTGCGCTGCTCTGGCTTGCATTATTTTGCCTGTTGGTGACTTTAGAAACACACTCTACAGATTCGTTACTATGGATATCTTTTTTTGAAAACTCTTTATTGCAACTTCATTTTACAATGCGCCAATCACAATAATAGGAGGAAATATCATGAAAACGCCAATCACAATAATAGGAGGAAATATCATGAAAAAGCAGATATCCCTATTGTGCGCGCTCTCACTGCTCGCGTCGCTCGTTGCGTGCGGCGGTGACGGCGGCTCCGGCTCGGACACGACGACTTCTCCGACCGGAACGACCGAGCCTGCCGAGACTACGGTCTCGGACGCCGAAAAATACGGCTACGTCGCTCCCGACATCCCCGAAGGGCTCGATTACGAGGGCCGCGAGTTCGGCATCGCCTACCCGAATTGGAGCGCCTACCGCACATACTACTTTGCCGACGAGGAGATCGGCGAGACGGTCAACGACGCCTGCTGCAAGCGCATGTCATATGTCGAGGAAAAGCTCAACATCGACATCGTTCCCTACAACTTCGGCGACGGACTCGAAACTGCGAAATTGGTCAATCAGACCGTCATGGCGGGACGTGACGAGTACAGCATCTTCTTGACGCACAACTACATCGGCTGTATTGCGATCCTCACGAGCGGAAGCATCATGAACTGGCACGACATCCCGACGATCGACCTCGAAAAGCCCTACTACAACAAGGCGATCCGCGAGAATTTCGAGTACGACGGCGTGCTCCCCTTCCTCTCGAGCGACTTCATCCTGCCCGATCTCAACGCGATCTTCTTCAATCGCGACATGGTCGAGGATTACGAGCTCGAGGATCCCTACGAGTTCGTAACCAGCGGTAATTGGACGATCGACACTATGGCTGAACTGTCCAAAAAGGTCACGAAGGATCTGAACGGCGACAATGTGATGAACGCGGACGATCAGTACGGCTTCTCGGGCGAGCTCGGCTGGCAGATCGTCTCGGCGATCACCGGCGGCGGACAGCGCTTGGTCGAGAAAAACGGCGACAAGTACCACGTCGCGCTCGGAAACGAATCGGCGGTGAATCTCGTCGAGAAGCTGAGAAATTTCATGTTCGACAGCGCAAACGCCTATCTGTGGGAGTATTCGACCACTACCGACCCGAACGGCGGCGGTACTCCTCCGGTCAATTTCGCGGACGGAAAGTCGCTCTTCTATCAGGCGCCGCTCTCCTACTTTGAGTTCATGCGCGGCTCCGAGGTCGAGTATGGAATTCTGCCCTATCCTAAGTACGATGAATCGCAGAAGGATTACGAGACCTTAAACTGGGCAGGCTACATGGTCGCGCTCAAGACGATAAGCGATCCCGGGCTCGTCGGCTACGTGGTCGAGCTCCTATCCTCCGAGAGCTGCCGCACCGTACTTCCGGCATTTTACGACGTACTGCTCGGTGCGAAGATCGCACGCGATGAGGTCGCCGTCGAGGTGCTTGACATGATGTTCAAGAACTCGATCTGCGATATGGGCATCATCTCGCAGACCTTCAGTCTCGGCAGCAAGCTCCTCGCGAGGGACATGGCGGGACACGCCTCGATCGTCGCGTCGAATATCACAAGTTACGAGAACAATCTGCAGAAGTACATCGACGGATGTGTCGGACTCAAGTGAAGCTCGCGTGAATTCGCGTATTCCATCAGCTTGTGAAAGGAGGTATATGCACGTAAAGTGCGAAACGGTTCGGGTAGGTACGGCATGCCGATCGGCGACCGCAATGGCAGGTACCGATCCCTGCGATATTTTCAACAGATGGCGCATTGTAAAATGAAGTTGCAATAAAGAGTTTTCAAAAAAAGATATCCATAGTAACGAATCTATAAAAAACGACCGCCGCGGCAGTACGGCGGTCGTTTCCGCGCGAAGAAACAGGAAAAAATCCAGACCCGCTTGACAACCCGGAAAATTTATGATAGAATGATTATATTACCCGCGGCGCGCCGCGGGATATCAGGAGGTTTGAGTGAATATATTGTCTTCTTCACCGCACGTCGGATTTTTGTCCGGCGTGCGTTTTTTTACAAGCGTGATTTCATTCGCGAAAGCGTTTGAGATCGCGCTTTTTTATTTTTTCAAAAATATTTTTGAACCCCCCGAAATATACCTCTCAAAACGCCCCCAAAAACTATAAAGGCGAGGAGCAAAGATTCCGGGCGATTCTGACGCGCGGAGAAGTTCTATTGATCATTGAAAACCGAATACATTTCCGGCAGATACCTGCATATGTTCTGACAGAATAGCCCTTGCTTTCCGGGAAAGGCATCCGCCGGTTTTGGAATCCGTACTCCCGAAAAGTAAGTCGGTGCACAAGATGTATACGGTTGGCACAGCGGCAAAATATCTTTGGAATTAAAGAATTGAGATCATCCGACGGTTATAGCAACTGATTTTAAGAATTGCAGAAGATTCCCAGAAGCGATTCCCGCAAAACCGCGAAAAAGACTTCCTTGCATTCCGGCGGAAAATATGGTATAATGAGACAAACAATTCTCAGGAGCAAGGTATGAAAATAAATTTTCAGATCAAACAGTTTTGAGGCTTTCACGACATTAGGTCGTGAATTTTGAAAGACGGACAAGCCGTCTTTCAAAACCGCCTCAAAACTGTAAGTTAGTACGAAAGGTATGCTCATAAAAATGAATCTGTATGTATATACCGACTCTTCCTTCAGGAAGACTCTCTGGTTCATGCACATCCTGCGCGGCATCGCTGAGGAGGCTGAAAAGCGGCATTACCAGCTCGTGCTTCTCGACGAGATTCCTCACAGCGTGGACGATATTTCCGACAACAATCTGAATCCGGTGATCATCGTTGCCGGAAACTCCGCGGCGGCGCTCGGCGAGCCGCTGAAAAGAATGTGGGACGCCGGAATCCACACGATCCTCGTCAATTTCACGTCTGATATTCCGTCGCCGCACTCGAGCGTCATAATCATGGACTACGCCGACGCGGTGATACAGGGCATCCGCGCCCTGCGTGACGGCGGACGGACAAAAACCGCTCTTTTCGGCGTCTATCCCGACTCCGGACCGGACAAGATAAAATTGAAAAGCTACCTATCCGAAATGTCGCGCCTGGGCATCGTGTCACCAGAAAATGATGTTTTCGCGGTTTCAAAAGACCTCGGCGAGTGCGTATCCGACTTTCTGACCGTGAGCGACAGATACGACTCGGTAATCTGCTGCAACGATCTTGCCGCCGTCGCGCTTAACCGCGCTCTCGGAGAACAGAGAGGGAAGATAACGCTCGCAGGGTTCGTCGACCGGATGATATCGGATTTCACGGTGCTCGTTCCCGGGATAATCACGCTCTCGGCGGAGCACCGAGAGTTCGGGCGGCAGGCGGTCAAGCTCTGCTCATGGCTGCAAAAGAACGACATTGAGATCTCCGCGACGATCAGAGTTCCGATGAGCATAAACGACCCGGACGACGACATGATCGACGGGGATGACGATGTCATGAGCCTCGAGACACTGTCCGAAGACCCGCTCGCGAATGAGATTCTCCGCGTCGAGCGCTGTCTTTCGGTCTGCGACCGTATCGACATATTGATTATTCGCGGACTGCACAACAAGCTGACACGTGCCGCGGTAGCTGAGTCCGTCTTCATCTCGGAACGCGCGGTCGGCTATCGGCTGAAAAAGCTGTGTTCTGTCGCGGGATGCGACGACGCGACGGCACTCGCAGCTCTGCTCGGACCGTGGATCGCGGATAAAGGGGATAGCAAATGAGCGCGGATAAGCTCCTTATCTTCGGAAAGGGATTTCAGTATTCAAGGGACGGCACCGGAAACCGGCTTGTCTTTCATCTGCAGGGCTGCGACCTGCGCTGTCCTTGGTGCGCGAATCCCGAGGGAATGTCGCGAGAACCGGTGCTTCTGCAAAAGGCAAGCGTCATTCCCGAATGGGTCTGCAAGAATTTCGACCGCTCAAAATGCCGTTCATGTGCCGATCGCACCTGTCTGAAGCCGAACGGCATCCTCGTCCTGTCTTCACGTGAATACACTGTCGATGAGCTCTGCCGTGAAGCCGTCTCGGCAAAACCGATGATGTACGACGGCGGCGGAGTGACACTTACAGGCGGCGAGGTCTGTGTGCAGGCTGAGCCAGCCGCAGCGCTTCTCGCAGTACTTCGTGAGGGCGGGATAAACACAATGATTGAGACGAATCTTTTGTCAGTGAAGCTGCCGCTCCTCCTGCCGCATCTTAACGCGGTTATAGCTGATTACAAGCACTATGACGCGGATATACTCTCACGCGTCACCGGCGGGCGGCTCGGTATCATTGAAGATAACATACGGTTGATACTTGAGCACAGGATTCCGTTATCGCTCAGAATTCCGTTGATACACGGTTTCAACGATTCGACTGACGCATCGGAGAAATTTGCCGCCGCTCTGACAGAATTTGCGGAGTACGGGAAATTCACGGTCGAGCTCCTGCCATACCACGAGTACGGGAAGGACAAATGGCGAGAGTGCGGGCTCGAATACAAGGTCACGGACGGCTTCGTCACGGATGATTTCGTCCGGAAAATGGAAACGGCGCTCAGAAGCTCGGGAATAGAGCTCAGGAAAACATAATGCTTTGGAAAGGAAATTTTATGCGAACAATCGAAAAACTCGGCGGAGCAAAAAACATTTCAGAGAGCGCGAAAGCCCTTTTCGCCGCTGAAAGAGCGCGGAAACGCCTTGACGGCTGGTTCCTCTGCCGTGAGATTGCCATGCTCCACGCGGATGAGGCGAAGGAACTTCCGCTGTCCGAAAAGGCGGCGTTCACACTCGCGAGAATCGCGGAAGAGCTTCCGCTCTCAATAGAAGAGGACGCGATATTCGCCGGAACCCAGCGCGACGCCTTCGCGCGAAGCTACGCGCTGATCAACCCGACCTTCAGGGTCGAGAGCTTCGGAGGCTACTGCGACCCGGCGACGGTATACAATGACATTGAACCAAGCGCAGAATTCACGACCGAACGCGTAGAAAAGGTTCGTGAGTTCGACAAACGGAGCGATTACGCAAAGAAACTGACGGTGGCGTATGACGCTTCACACCTGTATACCGATGAGGTCGCGTACTTCATGGAGCAGGTAACGGGTCACGTTATAGCCGATTACCGCGGCGTGCTGAAATACGGAATCAACGCAATGATCGCGGAAATCGACAGCAAAACACCGGCTGACGACGCGTCGCGCTCCGGATACAAGGCGATGAGGACCGCGCTCTACGCAGTGCTGACTCTCGCGAAGCGCTACTCTGAGCTCGCCGGTGAAATTGCGGAAAAAGCCGATGGAATCCGCCGTGATAGACTGCTCACGATCTCAAAAACCCTGAAAAAAGTCCCGGCGAATCCCTCTGAGAGCCTTTATGAGGCGATACAGTCGTACATTCTCGTCTGGCAGGCGGTATGCCTTGAACAGGCGCCGAATCCGTTCGCGCTCTCAGTCGGAAACGCCGACCGGATATTCGAGCCGTACCGCGCGATGAGCGGAGAGACCCGTGAGGAAGCCGCCGCGCTGTTCAGGCATTTTCTGGTATTCTTCAATGTCGGCGACCGGAGCTGGGCTATCTCGCAGAACATATTGATCGGCGGCAGGGACGCTGACGGGAATGACCTGACAAACGAGACCTCATACGCGCTTCTCGACGCCTATTATGACATGAATCTGCCGCAGCCGATTCTCTCGGTCAAGCTGCATTCCGGCACTCCCGACCGGCTTTACGGTGAGCTCGGAAGATTCTTCTTCACCCCGGGCTGCCTGACGCCGTCGTTCTTCAACGACGATATGCTGTTCAGAATTCTGTCCGACGCGGGAGTCGACCGCGAAGACCTAGCCGATTACTCGGTCGCCGGCTGTCAGGAGCCGCTCATAATGGGCAAGGACAACGGCAACACGACGAACACATGGCTGAACCTCGGAAAAATACTCGAACTGACATTAAACGACGGCGTGTCTATGCTGACCGGAAAGCGTGTTCTGTCGTCCGATGGCGACGACGCCCTCACAAGGCTGAAGACGCTCAGGGAACGCTTCTACAAAAACACGCGATTCATCGCAGACAGAATGGCCGAGTCCGGAAACGCCTGCTCGTCCGCGCTGTCGGAGCTCCGAGTGCCGCTGCTAAGCTCGCTGATGGGTGGGATCGATAGCGGGTATGATATGCGCGACACCGTGAATCAAGGGACGAAATACAACGGCAGCGGCTGCCTTATTCACGGTCTCACGGTCGTGTCGGATTCGCTCGTTGCGGTCGACCATCTTCTCGCGGAACACCCGGAATGGGCTGAAAGGCTTATCGCCGCTCTGAAGAATGACTTCCGGGAGGACGACGAGATAAAACAATATCTGATCTCCTGCCCGAAGTTCGGGAACAACGACGATGAGGCGGACAATGAGGCGGTCGACGTGGCGAACAAGATCTCGTCGATCGTCAGCGGGGAAAAGAACTACCTCGGCAACGCCTTCCGCCCGGATTTCAGCACACCGTCGACGCATCTGCTCTATGGTTATCACGTGGCAGCTCTGCCGTGCGGGCGCGGCGCGCGGGAAATGCTGAACTACGGTGTTGACCCGCTCTACGGCGACGCGAACTCGGGGCTCGGGTTCAGAACGCTCTCGTCGAGAAAGCTGCCGTTCGGACTGATGCGCGGCGGCTACGCGTCACATCTCGGCATTGACCCGGGATATTTCAGGGAAGAAAGCCTTTACGACAAAGGGCTCGCGTTCAGGAAGAGAGTCCTCGACCCGCTCTTCAAGCCTGATGACAACGGAAACGCGCCGTTCTATCTCTACCTCAACATAACCACGCCGGAGATACTGAGAAAGGTTCTCGAAAACCCGAAGAAATACGCGCCGTCAGGAGTGTACATCATGCGGATTCACGGTACATTCGTCAATTTTCTCGATCTCTCGCCGGCGATTCAACAGGATATTATCAAGAGACTTGATCCGTGCTCGACACGGATGGGATAAAAAAGGAGAATTATCATGCCAGCAAAAACCTTTCCCCTGACCACCCCGACCCTCCACCTCCCAATCGAGGACACCGGCCGTATGTGGTACGTTAAAATAACCGACGAATCGACCGGAGAGCAGTTTGCCGAGTTTTATCTCGCTCTGACCGAGCGTAAGCCGGACTTCTACTGCCCGCTGCATCTCGACGCGCTTGTCGGGAAGACAGTCACTCTCTCGTGTGAGGACGACGATGTCCCGGACACGCTGTTCGACGGGATAATTCCCGGCGGGCGGATAGAGGATCGTCCTGATCTCTATCCGGGCATCTACAGAGAACCCGAGCGTCAGCAGCTGCACTTCTCCTCCCGCCGCGGCTGGCTCAATGACCCGAACGGGCTCGTCTTTGTGAACGGCGAGTTTCATATGTGCTACCAGCACAATCCTTACGGGCCGAATCACGGCGGAGTCAATGTCAGCTGGGGACTCGCTGTCAGCCCTGACGGCGTGCATTTCAGGGAATATCCCGACGCGATACGCCCGTCCGACTCACAGACCCATATCGCCTCCGGAAGCGCGATCGTCGACAAAGACAACATTTCCGGGTTCGGCAAGGGAACAATACTCGCGACCTACACAGCTCTCCAGTCGTCGATGTTCAAGGGCAGAAAACAGACAGCCGGAAACCGCGGTCAGATACTCGAGTACAGTACCGACGGCGGCTTCACCTTCAACAAATTCCCGAAAGAACCGATTATACCGGTTCCGATGGGCGAGGGCTGGCGCGATCCGAAGCTGCTCTTCACCGACGAGGGTAAGCTCTGCATCGCTGTCTACGAAACCTTTGAAGGGAAAAACTGTGTCAGCTTCTATTCGTCTGAGAACTGCGTCGACTGGAAGTTCGAGTCGCGCTCGCCTGATCTCTACGAATGCCCTGATCTGTTCCCGCTTCCCGTGATCGAAACCGGCGAACGGCTGTGGGTGCTTTACGGCGGAAACGGGAGGTATCTTGTGGGCGAGTTCAAGAACTATCACTTCACGCCGATGGGAAACGAAGGATTCCTCGATTACGGCAGCGCGGTGTACGCAGGACAGACATGGAACTCTCATCCGGACAATACCGCGCGGTATCACATCGCGTGGATGGTTGACCATGGCTACGCGTGGAAATACGACAAGGAAAAGAACCACGGCGTGCCGTTCGCCGAGTCGATGTCGCTCGTCTGCCGTCTGGAGCTTCACAAGGTCGGGGAGGATTACAGGCTGTTCAGAACGCCGACAGAAAATATCGACAAACTGCGCTGCGGTGCGGAGAGCTTCGCGGCGGACACAGAGCTTTTTGTCCCCGGCGACTGCGAATTCACGCTACCGACCGACAATGATATTACGGTGAAAGTCGGCGAAAACGGCTTCACTTACGAAAGGGCAAGCGGGAAAATCTGCTTCACCAGCGGGAAAATCTATACTCCGAAGCACGCGGACAAGATTAAGATGCGCGTAATCACTGACGTCCGCTCTGTCGAGTTCTTCATCGCGGACGAGGTGTCGGCAACGTTTACCGACGCGGCGGACAAAAAAACGCTCCATATCGATGGAGCGGAGGTTTCGGGGACAAAGTGGAAGATGCGCGGAATTTGGGCGTGAAAATCAGGTGAATTCACTTCTCGATGTCGTGCTCCGGTCGTTCACGCCTTATCGCTTTTGACAGCGAATCAAGATTACGGAAGCCGGTAAGTTTCAGCAGCTCTTCTCCGCCTATCCCCTGATCCTTGAGAGCAATGGCGCGGCTCAGCCGCAGGCGCATGAGATACTGATACGGCGTCACATCCATATTCGCCTTAAACAGCCTTGTGAAATGGTCAGGACAGAGATGCGCCATGTTCGAAAGCTCAGAGACGTGGATATCATCTGTAAAATTCTCGTTTATGTATTCAACTGACTTGCGTATCACCGGGTCAAGCCGGTAATTTATTTCGAATCTCTCGGAAAGGTGTGTGAGAAGGGCGTCAAACAGCATACATAACACCCTGCATCTGGGATTCGATGACATTTGCGGGAAATAGAGACACTTTACGGAAATATCATCAAAGATCTGACGCATAGCCCTCAGAATTCCGAGCGTGATATTATCGTCTTCTGCCATCATACCGAATATCACGTCTGAAATTATCGGCGGGACAGTGCTGAAATCAAAATAAAGCAGCTTCATTTTTTCAGATGTGTACTGCTTCATGATGAACTCGAGATTTGATGGGAAAATATATACTCCTCCGGTCCTGACCGGATATTCGATTCCGTTGCGAAAAAAGTAAGCCTCGCCTTCAAGCACATAATACAGCCGCTGACGGTTGTATTTGTACTTGCAGATCCAGAAGCGATCGGCATCGTTGTACTGCACGCCGCAATCAAATATATTAAATGAAAAGTAGCTCATTGCGTCCTCCGGTAAAAGTCGGTTTTGTCCGGGTAATACTCGGTTTATACTCTTGCAAAGAGCGCCCCGGATGTTGTATAATATACACAGATATTATAGTACATATCCTGGGGTTTGTCAATATAATTCGGAATATTTTTTGTATTTTGATAAGATTTGTCTGTCCGGACGTCAGGACAGACGAACGCATCAAATCGTATTTTGCAATATAATCGAGGAGAATGTTACCATGTCAGAAACGAAAAATCCCAAGAACCTCACAAGAACCGTGTCGTTGCTTCTGTGCCTTTTATCTGCGGCATCCGCCTTTTCCTGCGGAGAGACCCCTCAGACGGACGACACACAGAGCAGCACCGCGACATCGGATGAAAGCAGCACAGAGGAAACAAGTGACCTTCCGGCGTCGATTGCCACTCTGCCGAAATGCGATGAGACGACCGGAATAACCATGCTGACTACCGTCCACGCCGAGTACGAGTTCGGGAACGAGGAGCTGTCCGGAGACGTCGTGAACGACGCCGCCGAGGAGCGCAACCGTGTGGTGGAGGACCTTCTGAACGTAAAGCTGAACTATGTCGTGAAGCCCGGTCACTGGGCGGACAAAGATTCGTTCTGCAACCTGATATCGACGAGCGTCATGGCGGGCGACGGCGCGTATGACATTGTGAACGGCGTTATGGTCTGCGTCATGCCGACTATAACCGACGGACTTTATATGAACATCTACGACGTGCCGAACATCAACATAGAAAATGACTGGTGGGTCGACGGTCTTGACACTCAGGCGTCTGTTGCCGGAAAGCTCTTCGCTGTAACCGGCGACGCTCAGCTGTCGCTGTACAAGGATCAGGCGTGTATGTATTTCAACCGCCGGATACTGAATGAGAACAATCTCGACGATCCATATTCGCTTGTTCGTTCAGGTGACTGGACGCTCGACAACATGACTTCGATGGCGCTCACGGCGGCAAAGGACCTGAACGGAGACGGAAGCCTGACTCCGGAGGACGATCTGCTCGGATATATAGCCCAGCTGACCGTGAACAGGAGCTTACAGGAAGGTTTCGGTCTGTCACTTTTCACGGATGACAAAAACGGGAACATTTCATTCACAGGCGTGACCGAAAAATACGCGGACGCGTACGCAAAAATGTGGTCATTCTTCGTCGGAAACCCCGCGACCTACATATACAACGAACATGAGCCGATAAACGCTATGTTCATGTCCGGCAGGGCTCTGTTCAACACGAACTTCCTGAGCGCGACCGACAATTTCCGCGACATGGCCGACGATTTCGGTATAGTCCCGATGCCGAAATACGACAAGGCGCAGGATAGCTATCACACCCGCATCGGCACATCGACATCGATGTTCTTCATTCCGAAGACGGTGTCCGACGCCGGAACGGTGGGCGCGGTCTGTGAGGCGCTCGGCTATTACGGCATGACTGACGTCGTTCCCACATGGTATGAAATAGCGCTGAAGGAGAAATACACGCGCGACGAGGATACGAAAGATATGGTTGACCTGATACGCGCGAGCGCGTCGATAGCCTTCGACTGTGTTTTCGCGCAGAATATGTCCGAGGCAACATGCACGTATTTCGCGTTCAACGACGACAATAAGACCATCGGTGAGAATATCACGAGCTATGTCGAGAAAAGATCGAAAAAAATAAAGACCGAGCTTGAAAAGCTGAATGAAACGGTCGCAAATCTGGACTGAATCGGAGAAAAACGATGCACACTCCTATGATACTTCTTCCCGACCGCGTTTATATCCTGCGCGACCGGAAAAAACAGACGATAAAGACAAACCGCGAGGAATACAATATCTACTTTGAGAACGTAATCTTTCCGTATCTGCCGGGCTATGACGTTCAGGTGGACTGTAAATACGGAAGAAATCTAGGTCATTTCTGGCGGATAGATGACTTCCCGGACGAGAGCGGGTTTCCGCTCGCGATAAGGGTTTTCGATAATTTCACCGGAGAGCTTCTCTGTGAAAAGGAGACGACCGTATTTCTCGCGGCGTCAAGGCAGAACGAGCGTCGATTCACGCTTCTCGCGATAGGCGACAGCATGACGCAGTCCGAGGTGTATCTCGAGCACGTCGCGATGAAGCTGAAAAATCTCGATTTCGTCGGCACAAGGGGCTTCAACGGAATCGTAAGGCATGAAGGGCGCGGCGGCTGGTCGTCGTCAACCTTTATGGAGAAGACCGGTGACAGATACGGTATGTCGCCGTTTCTGTTCCCGGACGGCGTCGCGCCGGAGGAATATTATGGTGAGATATCCTTCATGGAGAACGCCGGAGCGGAGGACAGCGCTGACACATACGTCTTTGATGGTTTCACACACGAGGAGATAAACGGAAGAGCTTACCTTAAAGACGAAAAGCTCATGAGGGAAACCGATGTGATTGACAGTGCCCCGCGATTCCGTTTTGACTTCGGCGGATATCTGAAACGCTGGAAAATTCCGACGCCGGACGCGGTGTCGATACTGCTCGGCTGCAATGACCTTGCGTCAAAGAGTTATTCTGATTACAAACCGGCGCTCGACCGGCTTATCGGAAATATCAAAGCCATGATTGATTCGATACGAAAAGCGTGCCCGACTGTGAAGATTCTGATAATGACTCCGATTCCGGGCGGAAGCGGCTACGCGTGGGGGCTGAGCCGCGGCTGCTTCGGTTCCGCCGCGATGTTCAGACATATCATCGCGCACACAGCAGACCGGCTGATCAGCGAGTTCGGCTCGCGTGAGGACGAAGGATTATTCATAGTTTCGTCCCACATGACAATTGATCCTGTATACGGTTATAAGAACGACACGCGCAAAGCAAACATTCACAGCGAGCATCAGGTATTCGTGAACACCGACGGAATCCATCCGAATCACGCCGGATACAGGCAGATGGGCGACGCGCTGGCGGGTGCTGTCGAAGCGGTCAGAAGTTAGACACACGGTATTATTTGTGATGTAAATCATATGCACACTTTGACCGTGAACAACGGGTTCACCGCTTCATACGCTGAAAAAGCTATCGGCGTTGATATAACGATTCTGCATATTTCCGCAAAGAATGATGTCCCGTCGAAGCTTGAGCTTACGCTTGAATGGAAAATGCCGGATACGATCGTAAACGTGTGCTGCAATCCGATGGGATATATAAATCGACATATTCGCCCGAGTTGGAGAGGTTTTTCCGGATCATCCGCGCCGGTCTTTTCGGACGTCGGATACGACGATATGAACATCTGACTATAGCCTGATCAGACGCGAAAAACAGTGTCAGATTCCGCTCCGGTGTCGTCGAGAATACCGTGGAGCTCGCCAATACGGTTATAATAAATGTCGATTGCCTTGTGACCGATTACGAGTGCGATGTGCGTATCGACACAAGGAAAATCCCCTTCTATAAGTGCGTTGAGGATGTCCCGGCGTGGTGGGAGACCTATGACGGATACGCTCCGCTCCATGTTCCCGACGCGGCGAGAAGTCCGCTCTATTCGGCATGAAGGCATATCATAAGCGAAATCACAAATCCCAACCAATGCTCCAAAGGATGTCTGTTTTTCCACGGATAAGGCTCCAGTTCGGATATGGCATCGTCCATTTTTATGACCATGCCTTTCGTACAAACTTACAGTTTTGAGGCGGTTTTGAAAGACGGCTTGTCCGTCTTTCAAAATTCACGATCCCATGTCGTGAAAGCCTCAAAACTGTTTGATCTGAAAATTTATTTTCAGACTTTAATCACATCCGGCGTACGAAGATATAAAATCTTCATAACAGCCATCTCACTCGGAAAAGCAGCGTTGTGATCTTTCTCCATTTAGTTGTTGCGCATGCCGGGCGCACCGAAAAAAGGCTGTCCACACGGGCGGACAGCCTTTCGCGATTCATTACTTTATAAGAGTGAACTTTCCGATGACAGGGAGCTGCTTTGCCTTGCCGTTCACCGCGTTGACGATACCGATAATGCTGAGGACGAGGAAGGCGAGACTTACAAGCCCGAGGAGCGAATTGATTATCGTCGCGAGGAACCCGAGACCTATGAGCGAGAACACCGTGCGGATGATCGTCTTGACGACCGCGCTGACAACGCCCCACGCGATCTCGGTTATCGCGAGGATGAGACCCTGATTCGTATGGAACTTCGCGTACTTCGATTTCTGTGCGCCGATGAGCGGGATGAGCACAAGCCACGAGAGATACGCGAGGACCGCCATGACCTTGTTCGACTCGATGTCCGCCTTGTCAAACTCGTCGGTCGTGTCGGCGGTGTCATTGAGCTTCTTCAGCTTATCGCCGATATCAGACGCGTTCGCTCCGGGAGCCGCCCCGATATTCGCGTTCTGGTTCTGATTCTGCGCCTGATCGTTTGTCTGTGTGTTCTCGGTCTTCTGAGCCTGTGCGCTCTCAGCGGCGGGCTGCTCCTGTTTTTCTCCGCACTCGGGGCAGAACTTTGCTCCATCCTCAAGCTCGGCGCCGCACTTAATGCACTTTGACATTAGGATTCCTCCGGTAAAAGTTATTTCGGCGCCGCAAACCGCGTCTGCCGATTTCATTTATTATTATAACATATTAAGGTATATGTTGTCAATATGACATATTACTGTTTTGGACATAAATCGATTTTTTTTGCATATATGGAAATCTGCGGCGTCAGGTATTGATTTTTTGCCGGATTTATGGTAAAATGATATCAGATGGAGGTGTCGTGATGTACGAGTGGGAAAACGCGTTCAACCAGACAATACTCGAGCGCGGCAAGAAATACGCGAACGGAAACCGTGTAAAAATAGTCAGCACGGACTATAAAACGACTTCCGCTGTGGTACGCGGAAGTCAGCAATACAATGTCAGTGTGCGTCTCACAAAGGCAGGCGGCTTTGCCGGCGGGTCATGCGACTGTCCTTACGCCATGGATCATCGCCGCTGCAAACATATGGCTGCTGTACTCTACAAATCGGAGCAGACGCGCGGATCGCTTGAGCGCGCCATGACAAGACTCGAAGCGCTGAACGCGGAGCCTGAAAACAACAGTTTTTTCCGCGAGCTGGACTACCTGCTTCTTGACTTTCTCCCTATCATGATCGACGGAGACGCGGAAAAGTTAGTCCTCGCGGTGCTCCGGACGGTGATATCAAGACCGTGTATCACAGAAAATATGACTGCTGATATCAGACGCCTGTGTGTTGCCATACTTGTCCGTACCGCGCAGAAGAGCACGGCGAAATACAAGAGTATCCGTGATGAGCTGCTCTCGATGGCGTCGGAAGCGGATACACCGGAAGGCGTCGGTTTCATCCTCCGGACAGCTTTCTCCGCTCTTCCTGAGGAGAAGACATACGACGCGTTCGCAGACACACTCATCAATAGAGTTCCGGATTCTCTGAATCCGATTGACGCGCTGGAAATACTCGGGCATCTCTACAAGCCGGAAATGGTAAAGAGAGCATATGAACGGCTCATGAATCACTGCCGTGAGACAGGCACCATTGATCAGCTTATAAAAGACATAAAAGACCAGTTATCTGATTCTTATTGGTTCAATTGCTCTCTTGCGCTCACCCTGAAAGAGTTTACGCCGAAGGATGAATGGCCGGAAGTATATGCTGAAATACTGTCAGCAGGAGATATGTGCTCAGAAAAATACGCGTTCATGTTTCTCGAAAATGACTACGACCGGCTGATGGACAGCATAGAACAGTACGACACGTACGGCTACAACTTTGAAAAATATGAAAAGGAGCTGAAAAAAGCCCTGCCCGAGCGCGCCCTCGTCTACCGCGTATCTATCGCGGAAAGAGCGCTTGCGACGGCAAAAAACAAGCGTGACTACAGAGAGGCGGTAAAACTCCTGAAAAAGTCGTCCTCCTACCCGGACGGAAAGGAGATGGTCGCCGCCGCGGCGAAGTTCTGGAGAGAAAACAATCCGAAAAAGATATCTCTGCTAGAGGCGCTTGACCGCGCGCGGCTCTGAGAGCGGATTATTAACAAAAAAGCGCTTGATTTTTCTTCCGCTCAGGGATATACTTTATATGTACAGAGAGAGCACACCATGTGGTCTCTCATTCTCTCAGACTATAGGTTAGTTGAAGCTAACTCATTGGAGGACACACAGATGAATGATAAAGCGGAGAAAAAATCCTTCTGGTCAAAATACGCCGGGATATACGACGGCTTCATGAAAAAAGACACGGGCTCGTACAGACGTATGTACGAGCTTATCCGCCCTGTCGTCGCGGATAAAAACGTGCTCGAGCTCGCCTGCGGCACCGGGCTTATCTCAAAGAACATAGTGAGCGCGGCGGAAAGCGTCGAAGCGTGCGACTTCTCGCCGGAAATGATCGCGATGGCGAAAAAGGACTGCCACTCCGCGAAGCTCCACTTCTCGGTGCAGGACATGACGGCGCTGCCATACACGTCCGGCAGCTTTGACGTTGTCATCGCGGCGAACGTTCTGCATATTATCGACGACCCGGAGAAGGCCCTGAGTGAAATCTCCCGCGTTCTCGCGCCCGGCGGCATTCTGATAGCGCCGACCTTTACTCACGCGAAGATGGGACTCACCGGAAGACTGCGCGCCGGTTTAATGAAGCTCGCCGGGTTCCCGCTCAAGCACAAGTGGTCGCCGGAGAGCTACGCCGGATTCATAACATCACACGGGTGGACTATCACGAAAAAGACTGTCCTCCCCGCCTCATTCCAGCTCACATATATCGAGTGCCAGAAAGCGTGATATCCTTAATCCACAGGGGCGTCGGGATCCACGACACCCCGCATGACAAAAAGCCCGCTGATTCAGCCGGAAAACGGCGAACAGCGGGCTTTTTTAATTATACGCGATATTGACTTACAGCCGTATCTCGCGGAATCTTCCGACCCCGCGCATGACTCTGGCGTCGCGGTCGTTCGAGGTGAGAATTATACTCTGTTCCCTTGCCGCGGCGAGTGTCAGCAGCTTTGCCAATCGCTCGTCGTCGACCCTCGCGAAGCTCTCGTCGAATATCGTCGGCGGCGCGCACCTTCTGTAGAGCATTCCGATCAGCGCGAGCCTCAGCGCGAGGTACGCCGCGTCCTTTGTTCCGGCGCTCAGCAACGATATGCTCCGTGTTCCGGAATCGGTCAGCGCGGTCATGCCGAGGTCCCCGCCGACGCCTATCTCGGTGTACTTCCCGTCGGTTATGTGCGCCATCAGCTTCGCGGCGTCCGACGCGAGTCTCGGGGACACGCTCGTGCGGAGGTTTCCGCTCGCCTCTCCGAGCTTATCGAAGGCGAGGAGATACGCGTCGAGCTTTTCTCTCAGCGTTTCAAGCTCCGCTCTCGCCGCCTCCAGCCGGTCGCTGAGCTCAGACGAGTTCTCACCCTGTGGGAGTGCCGCCAGAGCCTTCTCGAGCTCCACAGCGTGTCTCTCGAGGCTCTGAGCACTCTTCGCGGTGAAGTCCGCCTCGCGGCGCACGGCGGAGATATTGTCACGATCCACATCGTCAAGCCCGACGGTCGGGTCGACCGCGGCGCGCAGCTCCTCCTCGTCATATCCGGCGAGCTGCTCGCGCATATTCCGGAGCAGCTCGAGTTGCTTCTCGTATTCCGCCCTCGTCGTCTCGGCGGCGAGACTACTCTCGCTCAGGGCTTCAAGACGCTCCTTCAACCGCTCGGGATCAGCGTTAGCTGTCTCCGGGAAGAGTCCGGCGGCATCTTTTTTCGCTTCCTCAAGACGGCGTCTCGCGTCGGCTATGGCGAACTCGTTCATTCTCCTCGAATCGCGGGCGGCGTTGCGCGCCGTCAGCCTCTCGTCGAGGTCGTCGAGGTCGTATTTCTCCTCGAGTTCCCTCGCGGCGGCGCGGCTTCTTCCCGCCGAGACGAACAGCGTCACGGCTATCGCGAGTATTATTCCGCCGCCGATCAGCGGCCACCTCGCCGCGTCAGAGCCGAGTATCAATGGTATCACCCCGAGCGCCAGCACAACAAGCCCTATGATCACAAGCGTCACGCCGACACCCGTGTGAACCTTCGCGGACATCTTCTGTCCCCTGATCTCGCTCTCGACGCCGTCACGACCTCCGTCAGCCTCGTACCCGGCGAGAACCGGGTCGTCAATGGGTTCCGCCGCAGCATCGTTTCTCGCCTCGAGATCGGCGAGCTCGCGGCCGAGGAGCGCTATCCTCTCGGTCGCGGTCCTCAGTCTGCTCACCACACCGGCGTCCGGCGCGCCGGACTCGCTTATCTCACGCTCGAGCGCGTCGACTTTTTTCTCAAGCGCGTGCATACGGTCGAACAGCTTCACGAGCGCGTTCGTCTCGTATTGCTTTATCTTTTTGGCGAGCAGCTCCGACTTTGCTCTCGCGGTCCTTTCGTTGCGTCTGAGATCCGCGAGCTGCGCTTCCTTCGTCAGGCGCTCCTTCGAGAGAGCGAGGGCTGTCTTCAGGCGTTCCTCAAGGTTTTCGCACTCGTTTTCGAGTTCGTATATCCTTCCGCCCTTGCCGTTTTTGTGCAGGAGCAGCGTTCTCGCGGCGTCGAGCTTTGCTATCGCCTTCTGGGTGTTGACGTTCTCGTCGGCGGAGAAGAGCAGGTTCTCTATGCTCTCCGCGACCTTCGCGCCGCCCGTCTCCGCGCCGCCCGCCTGTCCGACGAACGCCGTCGCGGCGAACAGGTCTGAGTCAACGCCGAAGAACACCTCGCCCGGCACCTCGCCGACATGGCACGGCGTATTGTTATCAAGGTCAATTATCCGCGCGTCCTCGCGCCAAGCGGACTTCTCGCCCGCCTGGAACAGCGTCCGCTCTATCCTGTAGCGTTTGTTCCCTGTGTTCACGGTCATTGAGCCTTCTGCCCTGCCGGTCGTCCAGCTGACTGTGGTCTGGCGCTCCTTCGCGGGGACGCCGTAGAAGATGAAGCGGATGAACGCCGCTATCGTCGACTTTCCGCTCTCGTTCGCGCCCTCGATCATGTTCACGCCCGGCGAGAGCTCTACGTCCGTGTTTTCGAGCTTTCCGAACGACCTTATCCTCAGATTTTCTATGTACATCGCGTCACCTCTCAGAAATCGACCACGTCCGCCCCGGCGAGGGCGGCGAGACCGTACCTCAGCGCGGCGGCGGCGGTTTCTCTTTCATTCTCGTCCGGGCTTCCGAGCTTGTCCTTCAGTGATCTGTAGAAAGCGCCTCTTATCGTCGGGTCTCTCTCGAGAGTTCCGGCGTCGAGGAGCGGGAGCGTCCTGTCAACCGTGTCTATCAGGAACAGCCGCGGGAATCTCGCCTGAATGAAGCTCTTCGACACCGTCACCCCACTTGGGAGGCTTCCGGTCAGTATCAGTCTCAGCGCGGTGTCCTCGCCGTAGTGATTTCCGGCTATCATGGCTCCGATTTTTTCTGTTATCTCGGCGTTGTCCTCCGCTCCGGTCACGTCGAGGGTCTCCGACTCGTATACCCGCTTCGAGAAACGGATGAATTTCGCGCCGAGCTTCGTCTCTCCGTTCTCTTTTTCGGCGGCGCCTATTACCGCGCCTTTCGCGCCGAGTTCGTCGAAGCCTCTCGACTCGAGACAGCCGCTGTACGCCGCCCATGTTCCGCCGTACTGCTTCACGCCGGAGAACTCGTGGATATGTCCGAGCGCGGCGTAGTCAAGCCCGCTCTTTTCGAGAGTCTCATAGCTTATCGGGCAGTAAACCGACCCGCTCTTTCCGAGGTCGCCGTGGGCGCAGAGGATGTTTATCCTCGTCCTGTCCTCCGGCTCGAAGCCGTCGAGCGGGCATTTTGTCATCTGTCCGGACGTGAACGCCCAGCCGTAGACTGTCGTGTTCTTGTCCGGGAATTCGAACGCCGACATCTCGTCCGTGTCGAAGATGAACACGTTGTCCGGGAACTCCGCGCGGCGGTAGTAGCTCGTCCCGGTGAAGGGGTCGTGGTTTCCCGGCGCGATTATCACGCGGCAGTCGGGGAGGTTCGCGAACTCGCGCCGCATCAGCGCCACCGTGTCGCGGGAGGCGTAGTCCGAATCGAACAGGTCGCCCGGGAGAAACAGGAAATCTATCTTATTCATCCGCGCGTACATCGTCAGCGACGTGAACGCGGCGCGGAACTCCGCGCGTCTGACCTCAGCCTTATCGGGCGGGAGCGCGGAGAACGGGCTGTCAAGGTGCAGATCGGCGGCATGAAGAAATTTTATCATACTCATCTCTCCGAAAAAAATCATTTACTCTATTATACCTTATTTCTCCGGATATTTCAAGGCATATAATAAAAATTAACTCCCGCGGCACGAATAATTTTCCGGTGAGAGCAAAATATAGATGTGAGGTGAAGCGGATGTTTGAATATCTGATGGTCTTCCTGCTCGGGGGAGCGGGGTATTGTCTTATCGAGGTGCTTTGGCGGGGGTTCACACACTGGAGCATGGCTCTGGCGGGCGGGGGAGCGCTCGCGTTCATTTATCATATCGGCGCGCGGTATCCGGAGTCGGCGCTTTGGCAGAGGTGCGCGGCGGGGGGACTTATGATCACGCTCGTGGAGCTTATCGCGGGGTTTGTCGTGAACATACTGCTCGGGTGGGGCGTGTGGGACTACTCGGGACTGCCGCTCAACTTCATGGGGCAGATCTCGGCGCTGTACAGTGTGCTGTGGTTCCTCATCTGCGTACCGGCGGACGCGATATGCCGCGGGGTCAGGAGAAAGTTCGGAAAACTTGAACTCAGGGGATGAAAGATGCCCCCGCTCCTTGCGGAGCGGGGGCGGAGATCACAATGAGTGATTACTTAACGGTTACGAAGTACGTAACGGTAAGGTTTGCAGCATTGTCAGCATCTACGAAAGTAAAGGTTACCTTGTAGGTGCCAGAGGCAAGATCGAATGCAAGACCTGCTGCGTCAGTGTAACCAGTTACGGTAAGGACAGCATCCTTGAAGGTTGCAGTTGCCTTGCTCGGAACTGCGTCATAACCGCCATTAGAATTACGCTTTTCAATCGTGGAAGCGATTGCGGTTGCGGTCTTAGTGGTGGACTTTTCAGCGGTAGTAGCGTCATTGTAAAGGGTGATGGTAACATTACCCTTATCGTCTGCGCCAATTACTGCCGGAAGGTTTTCACCCTTATCAGAACCTAAAGTCCAGCTCCAAGTAGCGTCCGTTGCAGGAGTTATCGGCTTATTGGTATCAACGACCTCAGTCTTAACGATAGCAACGAAGATGCCATCCTTAAGATCAGATGCCTGACCATTAGAAGCAAGATAGTAGAACATTGCAGTCTTACCGTCAGCAATGAGGTTCTTAGCGTCGCCGCCAGCCTTGACATCAACGCCATCCTTATCGATGAGCTGAGCCTTGAAGGAGCTTACCTTATCGGAGTACTTAACGATACCGGAGTTGATACCAGTCGAACCATTAGCTGTGATGTAGAAGTATCTATCATTAAGAACGATAGAATCCTTTGCAACAGTAGCAGAAGCGAAGTATCTGTCATTGGTCAGTTCAATCGGAGTAGCCATACCAAGCTTGTTGGTGATAACAACACCCTTTTCGTCTACCTGATATGCCTTGCCAGCAAGGAGCTTATCAGCAGAGTAGAGAGAAACCTTAGAACCATCGGACATATTGACTGCTGCGTCGCCGTAGTAGTAGTAAGTGCCCTCATAGTTCGAGCCAAGACCGAAGCCCTCAGCGGTGTCGATCTGATACATGTTGACCTTGTAGTTTGCCGGGATGTAAACGATACCGTAAACGGTGGATGCAATTCCGAAGCCCTCAACAGAGTCGTAGTTGTAAACAATTACGCGAGTTGCGGTTCCAGCGGAAGAAACGCCATCAACATCTGCGTAGCCGATCTTATCAGCAAAGATCTTAGTTGCGTTGCCAGCCTTAAGGTTGATCACAGAATCCTTAGCGGAAGTGGTGACAACCTGGAGCTTGCCAGCTGCATTGATGAAGTAGAATACGGTATTATCGTTGGTGCGGATTCTGGTGTATCTGTCGCCCTCAACTGTGATGCCATCAAGGAATTCAACCTTGCCGTTAGCAGCAATGCCGGAAACCTTAGTGGTGTCATAGAGAGTAGCTGCGGCGAGACCGAAGCCCTTATTCTTTACAGAAACAGTTGCATAGTCGCTGATCTTGTTGTTTTCAACAAGAGCTATACCGAGACGATAAGAACCATCTTCAAGCTTGATGCCCTTGTAGATGTTGTTCTCAGTTCTGAAGTACTTGGAAGCGATGCTGGAGAAGTAGAACGAGCTGAGGTCAGAGAAGACAACGGTCTTGCCGGTATCAGGATTCAGAACCTCAGAGATAACAGCGTCTTCAACGAGCTTGCCGTCAACATAAATGTCAGCGAGCAGACCCTTGTTGCTGATATCGATCATGTTCTTGATTGCAACGAGGCTGAAGGACTCTTCAACATCGTAGGACTCTGCGTATACAATGTAACCATTGTAAGCGTAGAACTTAACGGTTGCACCGCGGCTTGCAGCGTTGAAGAAGTTCTCGTAGTTAACGAATGCGAGAGCAGGCTTGGAAACGATATTGCCGATAGAATCAGCCTTATTCAGTTCGCCAGCGTTGGTCTCTGCGAGCGATGCGCCGAAGCTGCCGGAGTTGGTACCAGCAAACTTATAGGTGGTGCCGCTGATGGTGATGGTGTATTTCTCAGGCTTATCGGTGAGATTGATTCTCTCGATAGTGCCGAACTGGAGGTCAACAGTGCCGAGGACATCAACAGTGTTGGTCTGCTTGTTGTAAGTGTAAGTGAAGATCTGACCCTTTGCAAGATCCTTCGAGAACTTAACATTCTCAGTGGACTTCTTGAATGCGTTGGAATCAATGTTGACCTTCTTGCCGTCTCTGTTGTTGAATACGGACATGTAAACCGGGGTGCTGATTGCACGATCGTACTTACCGTCGCCGTTATCATCAAACAGGGTGAGCTGGAGTGCGCCAGAAAGCTTGGTCAGGTCTGCGTAACCCTCAACAGAAGTGAACTCGTTGTACTTGTCAGCGATTTCCTTAACGTTGAGGAGCTCAGCTGCGGTGTAGAGAAGGAATGCGTCCTTATCCTTGTCCTTAGCGAGCTTGTAGAGGGTCTGTCCGTTAGCTGCGGTAACTTCCTGCTTAAGAGCAAGAACAGTACCATCCTGAGCAACAACGTCGCCGTTCTTGTTGTAGTAGAGCTTGCTTACGTTGTCGAGAGTAGCGGTCGGAACCTTACCATCGTTGGTCTTAACGATGATCTCATTCTTAATGGTGTTCTTCTCAAAGCTGTCAGTGAGCCAGTAAACTCTGTTGTCGATAGTGACCTTCTTGCCATCGTTGCTAACAGAAACATTAGAATCGGTGGTAAGAACAGTGGTAGCAGTACCAGCAATAGCCTTATCGAACTTGCCGTCTTCCTTGAGGTTGACGAGCTTAACAGAATAACCAATCACGTCGTCAGCCTTGACATCCTCGTCGAATCCGAGCTTAGCGAATTCAACATACATGCCATCGCCGAGAGTGCCATCAGCATTGAGTTTCTGAATGGTCACATACTTGTCATCAGCAACAGCCTCAGAAGTACCAGTGTAGGACTGAGCGCTAGTAGCGGTGATAACAAACGTGGTGGTATTCTTAATGGTAGCCTCTCCGAAGTTCTTAGCTGCGATAGTTGCGCCGCCGTCAGCCGGAGTGGTGTACAGCATGTTGTAGATAACCTGAGCGGTCTCAGCTCTGGTGAGAACCTTGTCGCCCTTGTTAACAGCAACATTCTTGGTGAGACCAATCTTTGCAGCCTGGTTGTAAGCTGCGAGCCAGTAAGGATCGCCGGAAACGTCTACAGTGTAGCCGAGTGCGCGGAGAGCCATGATCAGCGCATCCTGGTATCTGATACCAGCGTGCGGTGCGAACTGAAGGTTACCGATACCGGTAACGATGCCGTTCATGTAAGCGTAGTTGATTGCGCCGTACCATTCGGTAACGTCGGTGAAGATGGACATTCCCTCAGCCCACTCTTCGTTGGTCTTGTCGGGATCGAGAGCTCTTGCCATCATAAGAGCCATCTGATATCTCTCAACGGAACCGTCGGGATTGAACTTGTCATCGCCGACACCGTTAACGATTCCCTTCTCGACGAGGTCAGCGATAGCAGCAGCGTACTGGTTATCTTCAGCCACGTCAGAGAAAGCGGAAACCGTTGCAGCAGCGCTTACTACCATAAGCATAGCAAGCACTAATGCGAGAAACTTCTTGAAATTTCTCATTGTGATTTTCTCCTTTATAGATTTTTTTCGGGGTTCGGGCAATCTCAGCCGCTCGCGCGCCGCGGTCGCATCCGGTCTCACGGGAATGTTTCCCCGGAGCGGTCAAGGCGTCCATTACCTGAATTTTTTCCCTGTCAATATCATACTACAAGTCAACTTTTTTTTCAAGAGGTTTCCCCCAGTTGTAAGGTATTTGTAATTTTAAACCCCCTTTAATATTACGCCCGGCAAAGCAGCATCCGAGTGAAAAATTCGCAAAAAAGCCCGGTAAATCCTATCTTTCCGACACTTTCCGCCGCCCTGACCGGCGCCGAGGCGATCTCCTCGCCGTTAAGATAATAAACGGCGCGCCCGACCTCGTCCCCGCCCGAGACCGGCGCCTCGACGTCCTCCGGCAGTGACAGCTCGCAGGAAATCTTCCCCGCCTCCCCCTTCTTAACGACAAGCGGCGTAACGTCCGACGTGACCGGAACCGCGGAAGCCACCCCGCCGACCACCCGCAAAGGCGGAAGCTCCCCCGGAGTAAGCCGCGCGACCTCAAAATTCGCGAACCCGTAATCGAGCAGCTTCTTAGCCGACTCATTGCGGGCGTCACGCGTGGGCGACGCCATAACGACCGCGATAAGCTGCATCCCGTCCCTCAGCGCCGTCGCGCTGATACAGAACTTAGCCTTCGACGTCGACCCGGTCTTAAGCCCGTTAGCGCCGCGGTAGAAGCGCACGAGCCGGTTAGTGTTTGTAAGCCCGAACGCGCCGTTCCGGATAGTGTCCATCCAGATCGACGAGTACTCGAGAATCTTCGGGTGCTTTGTGATCAGCTCGCGGGACATGACCGCGATGTCGCGCGCGGTGGTCACATGACCCTCGACCGTGTCGTCGAGACCGTTCGTATTCTTGAAGACGGTGTTCGTCATGCCGAGCTCGGCGGCGCGCTCGTTCATACGCTCGACGAAGGCTTCCTCGCTCCCCGCGACCTTCTCGGCGAGCGCGACGGCGGCGTCGTTGGCGCTCGAGACGACGACGCACTTGACCATCTCCCAGACCGGCATCTCCTCTCCCGGCTCGAGGAAGACCTGAGACCCGCCCATAGACGCGGCGTGTTCGGATGTCTGGACCATATCCTCCCACCCGAGCCACCCCTCGTCGACCGCCTCCATGACGAGCAGCAGCGTCATGATCTTTGTGACCGAAGCGGGCGGGAGCGGCTCGTCCGCGTTAAATTCGTAGAGCACCGTCCCGGTCTCCGCCTCCATAAGCAGGCAGCTGGGCGCGCCGAAATCCACGTCAGCCGCCCGCGCCGGCAGAACGAGCGACAGAGCCGCAAGCCCCGCCGCGATAAATCTCCTTTTCAAAAAATCACCTCCGCGACAATATATTCACGGAGGAAAAAAGATATGAAAAAAGCCTCCCCGAAGGGAGGCGCCGCGAGCGGCACTCAGATCATATACGGCTTGATCTCAGCGAAGAGCTCGTCGGTATTGTCGCTGTGAGCGGTGAGCTTGATCGGCTTGAGCAGATCGAGCGAGAAGATGCCCATGATGGACTTAGCGTCAACGATGTAGCGTCCGGACGAAAGGTCAATGTCGATGTCGTACTTAGAGACGATGTCGACGAACTTGCGGACGTCCTCAATGGAAGAGAGCTTGATATCTACTGTTTTCATATTAACATACTCCTTATTTATAATCTTTGTTTATTTTATTCCGGTTACATAAATATGATACTCTATTTCCGCCGATTTGTCAATAGGTTTTGGAAATTTTCCAATCATGTTTATTTTTTAACAAAGTAAAACAGATATGTGCAGAGTGAACAACCCGGTCGGACATTTCTATCAGAACAGACCATTATCCGATAATTCCGACCTCGACCGAGCGATTGTCCGCCGGATAATACACCGAGAGCGAGTCTTTCCCAAACCTGAAAACAACCCCGTGTGGCGTCGAGACGAACTGGAGCGCGACAGATATCCCGTCGTCATCGCCATAGGAAGCCGCGATATCCGCGCGAATCCCGCACGCGAGATGCCCGACGAACCCGGTCGGAGCCATAGGACAGCTGTCGAAGTGATTGTACTCCCACTTCCCGGCGCCGCAGACGACCTCGATCTTCTGCCCGGACGCCCCGACGACAGTCAGTATCAGCTCAGAGCCGACCTTTTCGTACCCGAACGCGGAAAGCCTGAATTGATTCTCCCCGAGCCTGTACATGACCGGCGCGATATCGGAACCGCGGATGACCGGCGGGACAAGCACCGGAGCGCAGGCGGTATCGATGACGCAAGACCGCTCCGGGAGCGGACGATCGCTCATCGACGCGTATATCGTTTCCCAGAAGATATCGAGTATCCGCTGTGTCATCCCGGTCTCCGCCGTGATGACGACGACCGCGTCCCTTTCCGGCATAACTATGCTGAACTGCCCGTACGCGCCGTCCGCGCGGAACCCACCGTGCCGGCACCCCCAGAACTGGTATCCGTACCCGAGCTTCCAGTCCGGGGTCTCGTATACGTCGGAGGTCTCCGAGACGACCGACGACGCGTCAGCGACCCAGCTCTCCGGAAGTATCCTTCGCCCGCCGAAAACGCCCTTGTTCAGGTAAAGCACGCCGAGTTTCAGCATATCCTCCATCGAAACGTGAATCCCCCATCCGCCGTCCGACACGCCGTCCGGGGATTCCTCCCACCAGACGCCGGAGATGCCAAGCGGATCAAAGAGCCGCGTCCTCAGATAATCGACCAGCTTCATCCCGGTCAGCTTCGTTATTACAGCCGACAGCATATATGTCGCCGTGGAATTGTACGCAAAGCGCGTCCCCGGCTCATGCTCAACGTCAAGCGAGAAGCGTCGCCTCGGAAGACATGAAGGATCCGTTGTCGGTGAACCCGAAGC
>ENA-ORIC01001043-ORIC01001043.1-human-gut-metagenome-genome-assembly--contig:-NODE-1043-length-29518-cov-3.850175_pt1 | contig 29518 bp, 34 predicted proteins | sample MGYA00243023_ERZ508732 | MGnify/ENA primary metagenome ERZ508732 (study PRJEB26277, sample SAMN04329767) | human gut metagenome | biome: human-associated habitat | host: Homo sapiens | place: USA...
CAGGTCGATGAAGTCCTTGAGGTTTGAATCCTGAGTTTTTGGTTTTGGAATCAGCTTTTTCTTTTTCATTTTACATCCTTTCTAATCCGGAATTATCCACTGTCCGACCGCGGTCTCACCGTCAACATCATCGAGCGGTTTGTCATCAACACTCGCTCCGAAATACCTCGCGAGAATCCGCTTCACATCCTCATGCTCGGCACGTCGGCAGGCGAATCCCTGACCGTTTATGACATTCTCGATGCGATTCAGATTCGCGACCGCCTGCTCGTCCGACTCATTTCTGAGCCGGACGACGAACAGAAACTCCCGTGCGGTGGACATTTCAAGCAGAATGTCATCGAGAAACATCCCGACTTTTTCGAGCAGTTCACGGACAGCGGGATTTGTTTCAGCGTCTTTCAGTTCGTCGAGAAACCGCTTGTTGTCATCGAAATTCTCACGTGCGTCGATACACATGAACTCAATGTCAGGCTTCGCGGCTAACAATTGCGTCAAATCGTGTATTTTCTGCGCAACGCTCGCCCGCGACAGAACCGAAATGTTTGTCGGTGTAATTATGAAGTACGCCAGTTCGCCATGACCGTCCGTCTGGATTCCATTGCGCGAAAAATGTTTGACGCCGAGTAAATCCTGCGTTGAAATATTACCTTTTTTCATTTGTCGCCTCCAATCCCGCTATGCGTCCCGACGTGTTCTTCCTTCCACTCATAGTACTGCTGGACCGTCAGAAAATACCTGACCGCCCGGATGATGAAATCCAGCACCGATGATTCATCAGCGCGGATTGTCAGAAAGGCGAACGCAAATGTCAACGCCATCGGAAGATACAGTTTCAGTTGCGCCAGCGCGAGAACAGAAATGATCATCGCTACACCGATGACCGCCACATCGCGCAGATTCCAGAGCCAGAGTCTCGCCTGAGATTTCAGATTCTGTGGGTAAATATATTCGTTCATGCTCATCCTTTCGCTATTGCTTTTGTGAGATTGACTGCCATTGTCGTCGTATGCACCGCGCTCATGATGTTGACTTTGGTGCTGGTGTCGAGTCCGAAGTTCTGCGCGATTCGCGGTACTTCATTCGCCGCGAGCATGACTCCAAGCCCGAGCAGGATGTTATTCTGCCATGTCAGAAGCCCTAAAAATAGAAACGTCACTTGCAGAAACGCCGTCAGGCAGAGCGCGATTACTTGCTTGCACCACGAAACAAAGCCATCCGTATAGCCTTTCGGAATTGAGAACATATACAGACTTCCGACCGCGATCTGCGTAATCAATATCCCGCCGCGCTTGATGTTGTCGAAGAAAATCTTCACGACACAATATCCGAGCGCGATCATGAACAGCAGATTGAGTAGATTCGGCGTCTGTTGGAGCAATGACAGCGCGTTTGAGGCAATCTGAATGATGTTCCCGCCGACCGTCTGCTCACCGGCGAACTGTGACGCGAGGTCGCGCATCAATGTGTTCTGGAGCGTGACGCAGAACGTATACAGCCTGACCGGAACAATACTGAACAGGTTAACCGCGAGAAACCCATACAGAATTGGCATGATCTGCCGCTTTACGCTGAGCTGTCCCATCGACTGGTACTCAATCGCCGTGTCGAATACCGCGACGACAAGTCCAGCCGCGAATAGTGTCCATCCGAAAAGAGAGAACAACTTCAGGAAAGATTTCACCCATGACAGCGTGAAAAGGTCAGTTCCCATCCCGCCGATCATAGTAAAAAAGTCAGCGATCGCGCCGTAGATAGCCTCAAATATCCACTTCAGAAATACGTCCCATATCGAGCCGGAAACGCTGTTCCAGAGGTTTTCAAATGCCCCGGAGATCGCGCTCCCAAGCCCATCAATGAGACTTGTCAGCCAATCCATATGACGTCACCTCCCGTCTGAAACCCGTCGATCATATGCCTATGATCTTCCAGATATACAGCGGCGCGGTCAGCGAGAATACCAGCGTTCCGAAGAGGATTGCCGGCGCGGTAAACTCGAACTGCCCGTGCTTCCGGTAATCCATGTAAGCCGTCGCGACCTTCGCGAAAAAACATACCGCGAGGACAAGGTCGATGACCGGAAAGACTACATTATTCACCACCTGCTTGATCTGCCCTTTGGCGGAGTCCCAAGTCTGCTCAATCGCTCCCGCGACGTCACCGTTTGCAAAGCAAGTGGTCGCGAGAACAGTCATGAGAAGTGCGGTCATTACAACCGCGAGTATTATTCGTGCGTGTTTTTTCATCAAGAAACCTCCTCAATTCGTGTAAAGATCGTCGTACATATCTCCATCAATGTTCACATAGGCGTTCGCGTAGCCGTAAAGCATCCCGCCCGGACACCAGAGATCGTAGGCGTAGTATTTCACGGAATAAGCCTTGTCCGGGAACCATAACGGCGTGTGGTGCATCTTTGACCACGCATATTTTCCGGATGTCAGAACAAGCCTGTCGGATTTGTTCGTCAGAGTCGAGTAGTTGTGTTCGGGATAGAACGAGTCAACCTTGAGCGTTCCGGCAATCTCCGAGCCATCCACCGATACGTTGACCTCGGTATTCAGCCCATAACCACTGCGTGTCGTCCAGACGTTTCCGGATTTCTTCCGGTAACCAGCACTGATGTCAGGCACGAGCGACGCGCTTATTCTGAGCTTCGCGGTGTAAGTCCGCCTGACAAATCCGCCGTTCCACTTGTAAACTGACCATGTTCTTTCAACCGCGCTGTCGGATGAAAATCTGCTGTAGTTGAAGGATTTCGGCGCAGTGAGTTCAAGTCCGGCGTCGTCGCAGTTTCTTGCTGGAAGATCAATCACAGACTTCGTTATGCTGTCAACATTGTTCGAAACAGTAGTTTCGCGAACACCATCCGGCGCGCTGACGTCGAAGCTGAACGTCACGTTGTCCAATGAGTAGCCGCTCTTCGGCATATCCACCTCGAACCAGACAAGGTTGCTGTCGTTCGCCGGGACGATTACGGATTTTGTCTGCGTGTCGAACACTGAGCCATTGTTTCTGGTCGCGGTCATAGTCACGCTCGCCTCTTTGCCTGGAATGAGGTCAATGTTACCGTCGTTGTGAATTTCAGCCGAGACGATGATCGGCGAGCCCTTGTAAATGTCGCCGTTAATGATCGCGTCGGGCGAGAGGTCGGTCTTTATCGGTGTGAGCGAAATTGTCACAGTGTCGGTCATGGATGAGAGCGAAATAGAGCCGCTCGCCGAGCTTGAATAATATCCGTCCGCGCTCGCGGTGAACGTGTAGCTGCCAAACGGGATGTCGTAGAAGCCAACATATCCGCTTGAATCGGTCGTACCGCTTTCGCCCGCACCGGAGACATACGCGCCGCTGATTGCGCTGCCATTGTCCGAATCAATGACTCTTACGGTAATGTCACCCGTTGTCGGAATCGGATCGAGGTAGATCGTCACAGTGTCAGAACGGTTTGTGCGCGAAATAGAAACAGTCCCGGAATTGCTATAATAACCCGACGCCGAAGCCGTGAACTTTATTGTTCCGAACGGAATATCTTTGAAAACGCACCGACCATTCGAGTCGGTTGTACCGTTTGTCGCTCCACTTACCGCCGCTCCTGAGATCGGTCGGTTGGTTTCGGAGTCATAGACACAGACCGTGACGTCGCCGGTACTCTTAACAAGAAATAGGTCAATTTCTTTGTCAGCGTCAATGTCGGTTAATGTGACAGACCCACTCGCGGAAAGGTATCCCGGCGCACTTGCAGAGGGACTGTAAGTTCCGAGCGGAAGTTTCGTGAAAGTCGCGGGATTTGAACCGTTCCGCGAGCCGCAGGTGATTGTAGCCGTTGAGATAAGCTCCTTCGTGTCGGCGTCGTAAGCGCGAACCTTGACGCTGCCTTCCGTGGCGAGCTTCTGGTAAACGAATGTCGCGTTGACCGCCGGAGTCGAGTAATTGTAGAGCTTCGAATAGCTTGTCCTCGAACTGCTTGTACCTGATTCAGAGCCACAGTTCCAAGACATTTCCTTGAATCTGTATCCCGACGGCGTGTAATCCGAGGCAGAGTATGCTACAGTGATTGACTGATTCGGACGGATATATTTATATCCGGAAACCTCAGCCGCGGTCTCTGTGTGAAGCGTTTTGCCATCCGTCGTTACCCACTTTGCCACACCACTAACCGCGATCGGTGCCTGATACGACAACGAGTTGACGCGCGTCGATTCAAAAGCGTTCAAGGTCGGAGTCGTCCAAGCGGCGTAATTGCAGAGCGAATCGAAATCTGAATAGGTGTCAAAAGTCGCGAGCGTCTGACCGGTCGAAGGCTTGTATACACGAATGATTGTCGAGCCAGTCAGGATATAGCTCTTGCCGTCATACGCTCCGATGAGCCCGGCGATTGTTTCGTAATCCGAACCCGTCATGCTGCTGTTCCAGCTCATGTCAAGCTGAGTCGAGAGTCCGCTTCGGATGGTCGTGCCATCTCTGGAAATCGAGCGCACGACGATTCCGGCATACTCCCACTTGATTGACGCCTCGGCGTATCTCGCGAAGTTGAAGTTGACAGAAATCGAGTCGGTGACACCTGTGTTCGTCTCGACGTAAAATGTGATTGACTTGAAATCCTCGTAACTCGAAGCCGTGTACGAGATTGAACTGCCGGATGTGCTGATCTTCTGCCCGCCGTCGTAGTAGTAGAGCGAGGTTACGTAGCAGTTCTGACAGTCGGCATAGACTGAAAATGACGATGGAATTGAGGTCGCCTCAATGATTCCCGACGAATGCAAAGTCGTTGACTCACCCGACGCGGAAAGGCTGACCGATGAGACGATGGGCGGATTGCAAATGTCGCAGGACGAGAGATTGTAAGTCACACCATCGTAGATGTTTTTCCCGCAATTGTTGCAGTGCAGATATTTATTGTGGTATCCGCCTGACTGATGCTCGGATTCGTAGAAGTAATATCCTCGATGATTGGTGCAGCAGTCCGGGCAACCGGAAACTGTCTCGTAAGAAAGCACCTCACAGCATGAAGTGCAGACCTTCTGATGCGGGTGGACACTGTCGGTCCATGTACCTCCGGTATGCTTGCATTTCGCGAGTTCCGGATTGCATATGGCGCAGTTTGACTTGGTCATATAAGTTCCGGTATACTGCTTCGAGCCGCAGCCCTTCTCACAGTAGTAGAAGTACTCGTGTGGATGGGACGCTTCAGACCACTTTGCGCCGCCATACGAGTGTTTACAGCTTGCCGCTGAGACAGAAAGCGGCAGCAGTGCCAGAATCACTGCTGCCGTCATGAGTAAGACGATTATGCTGTTTTTCATTAATACCTCCGTTTTCAGTTAAGCCCGTATCTTTCGAGCGGATAGAATTTCTTTGCCTCGGTTGTGAGATCGGCGGTTTGTGTATCGCTGAGTTCCATTGGCCTCTCGGGATTGACGTAGCCCGGTTTGTTAATTCCAATGGTCATGTAGCTGAGTCCATACTGTACGAAAATGCTGACTTCGCGATTATCTACATAATACGTGCCGAACGTGCCGCTCGCGAGGTATCCGGCATTTTCGCGCAGACATTCCCAAAGCTCCGCTTTTATCGACTTGAGCATCAGGTCGTAGACCGTGTCATACCCGGTCGGGTAGATGATCATGAGAACTTCCCGAACCTCTGCGAGTGTTTTCTCGTCAAACCGCCTGACGTATATTTCGCAGTCGTAGTGATCTCCGCAGTACTTCATCGTGTTCGCGTTTCGCTTGACGAACCACGCCGCGCTTTCATCGGATTTCATCGGGAAGATTCCGCTCGCGCTGAGCCTGTCCCAGACGCTTGTCTCGGTGCCGGATGTGATCTGCACTGTTTTCGTCTTCGCGAGCCAGTCGACCGTACAGTCGAGAGTTTCGGCGACCGCTCTGAGCGGAATCATTGTCCGGTCGTTCACGAGTACCGAGCTTGTGTCGAGCGTGACAAGTTCACCGTCGAGTTCAGCTTTGTCAGTGCCGATCCAGAGCTTGACGCGCCCGTCGTCGATTACCGCGGCGTTTTCGATGGAATCCCATTCGACGTCGTAGCCGAGTGACTCGGCAATGAACCTGATCGGTACGAGCGTCCGATCGTTCCGGATGATCGGCTTCTGGTCGGGGAAATCTACCGCTGTTCCATTGACAGTCACATTGATGGTACTATCTACCGCTGAGATTGGAGTCGATGTCAACAGCAGTGCCGCCGAGAGGATGGGAATTAGGGTTCTTTTGAGTGTTTTCATTTTGAAAAACTCCTTTCGTTTTTTTATTACTATATCACAGATAATCTGAAATGTCCAGAGAGAATAGAAATATTATCTTCTCAGCCATATTTCGCCGTGTGACTGCCCGAAACCGTGACCGCCTTGACTTGAGCTGGAATCGTGTTCCCGAAGATGTTGACATAGAAAGTCACGTCGCAGGTGCAGGTATAGCGGATTTTCTTGCCGGAAACGGTGAAATCAAGGGTAATTCCGGTAATCTCGTATTCCGATGACGTAAGTGGTATCGTCTTCGCGACGTCCTCCCGATAGGTCTTTTCGAGTTTCGCGCGGTAACCGCTCCGGCTTGTCAGTCTGTCGGCATATCCGTCGAAATCCGAAATTCTCAGCGCGGTGTAAGTGTCCTCCGAGATTGTGTAGGCAAGGTTCGCGAGTCCGGTTTTCATGACATTCCGTATGACGGTCGTCTGAACGCTGACATACGCCACGTACATGACCGCCAAAATGATCATCGCGAAAACAAGCACAATCACAGCGGTAAAAGCGAGCGCAGAAGCACGCTTATTCCGAAGAATTTTTATCATTTCCAGTATTCCTCCGAAATCCCCGCGCCGCTTGAAACAAGCTCAATCGGGAACAAATGAATTGACCCGAAGCCGCCGAGATATGCTTTCGCCGTGACCTTGACTTTGAACGGTGTGCCGAGTTGAATCTTCTTTCCGCTGAAATAACTGGTATCAACGCTGTATGAAATGTTGTCCGCGCTCTTTATGCCTGACGTGAGCGAATCGAAAAGCGCGTCAGTTTCCGAGCTCACCTCACCTGTGAGCTGAATCTGTCGTGTTAGCTGGTCAGCGCACATATCCAGTTGCTGTTTTGCTGAGATGATTGAGAACAGATTTATGGCAAACGAAATGAACATCGCCGCGACGAGGACAAAAATAGTCGTCTCGATATAAGTCGCCGAGCCTTTCTTGTTGAGTATCTTCATCCGAACATTCCTCCAAGCGACGTCACGATCTGCATTCCGACGACCAGCAAATACATCAGCATGAAGCAGATCAGCATACACATAGACAGCCGCTTTACCTTAGTCGGAACTTTCGACGTCTCGGATTTCAGAATCGTCCGCTGGTAGTCGGCGAATTTCATCGCGAGATTTGTCCAATAAGCGTCGGTTTCATCTCCTCGAAGGACACCGATCAAGCCTCTTGTAACGTCAGAAAGCATCGAAGAACCGACACGCGATTCAAGTCTTGTCAGAGCGGCTTCATAGTTGCCCGAGCGCATATCCGCGGCGGTGATTTCAAGCTCGTCGCGTATCTCATTCCCGGCGGTTTTCATGTATCCGTCGATGATTGAGAGAATATCCCGGTTGTGCCGGAGCGTTTTCTCAATGTAAGACACGAACCGAGGAAGTTCATATTCGATCTTCTTGCGCTTTTCCTTGATCTTGTCCGCGACTCCTTTCGCGGATTTGAGATATATCAGAACCGCTAGAACAAGGATGATCGGCGAAACGATGGGAAATATGAAAGCCGCCGGTACCGCCATCAGTCCGACAAACGCGGATTTGACAAGCGAGTTCGCGATATGCGTTTCAGGCGACAACGAGATTCCCGCTGACCGGAGGTCGGTTATTAACTGTTCACGACGGTACTCGTTGAGCTTGATGTGGCGTGAAATCCACGCCGAGAGATCGCCGAGCCAGATATCGAGCGTCGAGGTCTTCTTCTCCTGGCGTTTTGCAAGGTTATTGTAGGCTTTCGATGTGGCGAGGGATGGAATCCGGAAACGGTCGGCGAGAAGCAGGTAAAGCCCGACACCGAAACATATTCCGATGAAAAACCGCATTTGAAATCACCTCCTGTACTCAATCGGCTTCGTGAACTTCATCATGAACCCGGCGGTCACGAGTATCGTCGTACCGCAAACAGCAAGAACAATTTTTCCGGGAATCGTGAACATCAGAGAGTTGAACCACTCTTTATTCAGCGCGTAGATCAGCGGAATATTTCCGACGACAAGCAGAACCATCGTCAGGTACTCATTTTTCGCGGCGTCAAGCACGGTTTTCAGCTCGTTGTTGACAATCCGGACATCAGTGAGCTTCGAGACAATCGGAAGAAGTGTGTCTTTCAAAGTCCGGTCGTCCTGACATGAGATCAACGTGTCGCACCATTCAGCGAAAATGTCGTTGTCAATCCGGTCGCGAAGATTCCTGAGCGAAGCTTTTGTGTCGGATGAGATCATTGTCGCATCGCCGACGAAACCGGCAAAAATTTCTTTGATCGGCGGTTTCAGATACGCGAGGTTCTCCTTGACCGAGCCGACAATATCCTCGGTTCTGATGTACGAGGTCGTGACAATCGACATCGCGGTCTCCATTTCTTCACGGATATGCTTATCGTAAGCCTTAATCGTATTCCGAGCAAATAAGAATGGAATCGCCGCGAACGCCAGCGCGAAGACTGGAATCATGAAAAAGTTGTCGACCATGACAGCGACGATGCACCCGGCAATGAGCAATACAAGCGACGCCGCGCAGGTGAGTGTGAATTGTCCTGACTTTCCGACCGCTGTGAGCGCGTCACGTGTGTGCAGGAGCATTTTCGTGATTCTGTGGGATTTTTTCTTGTTTTTAGCAATAAGAACCTTGTCGTGAAGCGTCTGCTCAGACGCGAACAGGCGCATGATGTCGTCGGTTATACTCTCAGGTGTAAGTCCGAGAAGCAGAAATGCTCCGATTGAAAGCAGCACAAAACAGATAATATACAATGAGGTCATCCAACACTCTCCTTTCTGAAAAATCGTTCAAGCAAATCCTGCGGCACACCGTAGCGAATCAGCCGCTGTTTCAGGCTGTCCGACATGAAATTCGGCTTGCGGAAATGCCCCTCGACCGTAAGTTTCCCATTCTCCGATGTGTTTTTTGTTATCTGGTAACTATAAAGGCAGTTGTATTCCATCTGACCGCCAGCGGTAATGACGCATTCCGAAATGTCCATGCATTTTTGTGCGTTGTTTTCGAGCTTGTGCGCGTAAACAACAACCGGAAACGCCTGCGCCGCCTGAGTAAGAGACGTGTCGAAGTCGATTGGAAATCGCTTCTGACAGAGCAGAGCGATTCGGAGATGTGCCGCTCCCGCCGGTCCGGAGTGGACGGTTGAAACAACCGTGTGTCCGGTAAGCGACGCTTCAACCGCCGAGTAAGCCTCGGTGTCGCGCATCTCGCCGACGCAGACAATATCCGGGTCGAACCGAAGTGACGCGACCACGAGGTCTTCCTGTGTGATGTCGTATGCCGGATTGTCCGATGGTCGCGAAAGCGTGTTGACGATGTTGTTGATGACCTTTCCACTTGTGTCACGATGAATCAATGAGAACTCTCTCGATCCGGACTCAATCGTGAAAACACGTTTGCTGTCGGGAATTGAGGACATGATAGCGTTCAGAAAAGTCGTCTTTCCACTTGATGTAGCACCCGCGACAACGAACGGCACGCCGTAACGAATGCACATACAGAGAAACGCGACCATTTCCTCGGTCGCGAAACCCGTTTCGACGAGATTATTTATATCGACTCTCTGAGGGTGAAGCAGTCGTATCGAAACCGCGACGCCGCGCTCGTCGTCGACAATCGGAGTTTTCAGTGCTGTGATTCGGGTGTTTCCCGGTAAATGCCCCTGAGCAATCGGTGTCGCGTTATCTATGACCATGCCGGAGTGATGAAGCAGACGTTTTATGACATCCACGGCGTGCTGTGGCGAGTGGAAATGTTCGTCGAGCTTTCGGATATTGCCGTCAAGATAGGTCAAAGCAATGTCATCCCAACCGTTCACATTGATTTCTTCCAAATCGGGCGAGCCGAGATACGGCGTGAGAATGCTGTACTCCGCCATCTCTCGGTAGAGTCGGTAGATTAAAACCCTCGTTTCCATACCGTCGACGTTATAGTTGTTATCTCTCAGATATTTGTCGATGTAGTTTTTGAGCTGACCGCTTTTATCTCTGTCTGTCAAAGCGGCGGCATAGTTCCGGGAGAGATATTCCTGCGTTTTCTGGAGGAGCGACCAGAAGTCAATATTCGCCATGTCACACCACCTTTTCCGCGATCGCGCGGAGCTTTTCATTAAATTTCTTGTCGGAAATTTCAGCGTATAGCTTGCCATCGAGCATCTGCTGTTTCACCTCGCGGCAGTATGGAATTGTGAATCGAACATCGGAAAAACGCTTCTTCGCGTCCTCGATAGGCATGAACAGGTCGTAATCCGGGGTATTAAGCCCGGTTATCTGCTCATTCAGCCGATACACCGGGTCAGTATAAAGACGTAGTTGTGACGAAAAGAAACTGACACTTGCAAGATCAGGCGAAGCTAATCGTATAACTTGTCCGGCTGTTTTCACCGCCGCGCCCGCGATTGGATTTGAAAGGTTGCTCGTGCAGTCAATGATCAGAAAGTCGCAAAGCTCACCGATTACCGCGAACATCGTGTTGACCTTCTCCTCGTCGAATTTTGGATAGGTGAATTTGTTGTCGCCGTCACGAAAGCCGAGAAATCCGAGATTAACCTTGTTTTTCACCGTCATAATCTGCCTGACAACGCTTTCTTTCGTTATTTCAACCTCCGAAAGAACATTGCCAATTGATGTCATGACCTCGGATTTCTCGTTCGGAAAGATAATCGGGAGCGTCGGAGTGACCATGTCCGAATACAAAACAATTACTGTACTCTGGTACTCCTCGTAAATCGCGCAAGCAAGCTTTGTCGCGAACGTGGTCTTTCCGGAGCTCGGAGAACCCCAGACCGCTATCGTTTTAGCCATTATCGCCCACCTCGACTTCGTCAAGAATTTTGTTTTGCTTTTCAAGGAATTCATTCGCCAGCTCCTCGTTTCCGCGCGAGACAAGTACGGCATGAATCTTACTATTATTCTCGTATTCAGCGAGCAATTTCGCCTGATACGTGTCAACCAGAAGCGTCAGCGTGGTCGGAAGCTCGTAACTGCCGTCATCGTTACGGATCAGTTCGTCCTTGTCAATGCCCTTTGCGGTTGTCGACGTGATGACACGAACGTATTGTAATTCGTTCGGAACAAAAGAACCATCCTCATCGGTATTGACTATAAGCTGAACAATGTCACCATTCGCGAGCTTTCCTGAAAGTCCGCCCGCGAATGACTGAATTGTTATACTCATGGCTACATGAGAGCCATCGAGATTCATGAATACATCGTCCGCACTGTCGGCGTTGTCTGTCAGCTTCGATGGCAAGATGAAGTCATCGCTCACCATATCGCAGGCGGCGTATTTTCCTATGACAACGGATTTGTCTCTGATCACATCATCCGGCAAACCATAGCCGCCAACGGTTACTGTCTGAATGTCGTCATCAGTTAATTGATGACCTTTTGTAACGGCACGCTTGACGCAAACGATTTCAAATCGACTGTCTGAAAAGCGATTCACCAGCGGTGCGACCGCGAATGACAGTACCAAAGCGGCAACCACGCATATGATGCCGATTATTGTTCTGTTTTTCAATTGACCTCTCCTTTTATATTAAATACCCCGCGACTATTCCGATTGATAGAAACGGAATCAGCGGGAATGGCTGATCTTTCGGAAGGTTCCGAATCTTCCTGATGATCGGCATAACTATTACAGCCAGTGTCAGCCCGACTATGAGCGCGAAAAGTCCTCTCTGTGCGCCGAGCAGAAACGCCGCAGACGATGAAATTTTGATGTCCGCTCCGCCGAGTGCTTTTGACGGATTTATTAACGCTGAAATGAATTGAGGTAGGAATACAAGAGCCATTCCGAGCAGCATTGACGGAAGTCGCTCAATATCTGTGTCCACGAAACCGAGAATCAGCAGCATTACCGAGATTGAGTCCGGAACTTCGCGCGTTTTTATGTCCCTGACACTGGCGTACAATAACAATGCCAGAAGAATTGTAGTTTTAATTATCCACATTTCGATAAAGCGCGGGACGGTCACTGACCGCCCCGCAGGATTTAATCAGCCGTTATAGCTGAAGAGTTCCGTCACCTTATCCGTCACAGTCGGCATGATCGTGGTGTTGAAGAGTGTGTAGAGACCTGCGAGCAGGAGCGCACCGATGACGACCGCGATGAGAATTTTCACGCCGGTGTCGACGTAACCCTCGCCGCGGGTGTTGGCAAGCGCGGTCTTGGTGCGGGTAGCGATGGCTGAGAGCTTGTTCTGGATGGTGGTGATGATCTTTTTCATGTAAATTACCTCATATCTTTCATTTTTAATTTGGTTTGAGCGTTGAAAATCCGTCCGGCGCGCACTTCCGGAGGCGCACGCGCGCGGCATACGTGGTAATCAGCAAAGTTCAATGTCATGCTCATTCTCCTCGTCAAGTGTCTGCACATACTCGCGGTACTGGTCGATAAGCCCATTCACGATCTCCGGATGATAGTTGACGCAGTAATCGGTCGTCCGATCATCCGGGTCGGTCGGAATCAGGAACTCGTCCGCCCAGAGCTGGTTGTGGTGTCTGAACCTGCCGTCCCACGAAAAGTGCTGAACGGTACACGCGAGGACCCAGCTGACGCGATCGACTCCGAACTCATCGCAGAGTTCCTTAGCGCAGTCCCCATGAAGCCTCATTCCGTCGAACCGCTCGGCGAGCAGATTTTCGATAGCTTTCTTGCAAGCGATATTCGCGCGTTTGCTCTCACGGTACTGCGGAATCTCATCGTTTATCCGTGCCACGCGGACGGGATCAGTGTAAAGTGGAACCATAGTTGAAACCTCCGTTATTTACCTTGTTATTGAGCAGGTAGAAAAACAGCGTCATGCGCTCCTTGTCCGAGAGGTCGTCGACAAAGTCGAGCAGAGCGTCGTTGTCATCATCTGAAAAGTCAATGTCATCTGCGAAACAGTTATTGCAGACTTTTTCTCGTCTCACGATCACGGTGTCGCCGTCTTCCTCAAATGAAATCAGGTCGTTGTGGCGGAGTCCTAGCTTTACGCTAATCGCGTGAGGGATGGTCGTGCGTCCACGTTTACCGAGGATTCTGTAGATCTTGTTCATGTATATATTTCCTTTCTGTAATTAAAGTTTTCTTGTTTACATGGCTTCGTTCTCATCGTCGGAATCATCGAGCACCTCGACGGTGAGTTTGCCATTCGCGTAACTTGTGATGAACAGTGTGTCGTCCGTGATGCCGAAATCACGGATGATTTCATCGGGTAGCGTCAGCATGAGTTTTCTTGTTGCCATCGAATTCTTCCTTTCATAATCAGGTATCGTCGATCATGTCAGCAAATGAGAGCTGACGAATCGAATCGCGGTTTTCCTGAGTGTCATAGTTCGAAATTATAAGCTCGTCGTACTGTTTTCCGGCTTCGTAACGCTGGGCGATATTCGAGAGTCGCGAAATGCTCTCAATACGCGCGCCACGACTCTCATAAAGCTCGCGTATCTCCGGGCATTCGTTGTATGATAGCAGATACTTTCCCTCAATCGAACTCAGTTTGTCCGCAAGACGTTCATGGTCTGCTTTCGTAAAGCCGACGTCCTCGTAATAATCCTCAGTCTCGAAATACGGCGGGTCGCAATAGAAAAAAGACTCAGGTCGGTCATACTGGTCAATGAGCTTCTCGAAATCCTTGTTTTCGATGACTACTTTCTGGAGTCTCGCACAGGCATTGGTTATTAAGGGAAAGTTATTCCACATCGAATGCGGCTGCGAAGCGTATGAATCAAGCCCGGACGCGTAACTATATCGTATAAGCTGATAGAAATACGCCGCGCGCTTCACGTCTGGTATTTCGGTTGGTGTTTTCATAACCTTGCGGATATAGTCGAAATCCGTCCGCGAATTCAGCGCGTAGGTGAGTTCCGAGATTAACTCGTCCGGATGATCTCTCACACAGCGGTAGAGATTTGCGAGATTCGGATTCCGGTCGTTGTAGACCTCGAAATCGTTTCCGGGAGCTTTGTGGAACAGAACCCACCCGCCGCCCCCGAAGACCTCAATGTAGCGTTTGTAATCGGTCGGAAACCGCGAGATTATCTCATCTCGCAGAGCCTTCTTCCCGCCGATCCAACTCATGAAACTGTTCAATAACTCAAATCCTCCGTGTTCTCGTAGTCATCGTAAATGAAGTGACCGAGATCGACGTACATTCCGGTAAAGTCAGGAACATCCGCGATTCGTCCGCCATTTTCAATGTCGAGTTCTTCCCGCATGATCAGCGAACCGCCAAACCTGAGCTGATAAAGATGCGTTCCTTTCGGAATGTCACTCTCAGTCAGCTTTTGGGGAGAGTACAACGCGGGCTTGCCGCAGATATTGACAAGCTCGTATTTCTCATCAATGCTGATGTATGAAGTTCCCGGCGCGTTCTCGATGAGACCGTAATCTATCGGCTCACAGCACCACAGTGACGTTGCCGTCTCAATCTGTTCCTTGTCTGTTTCCGGGATAATCTCGTCGGTTATCTCACCGCCAAGATAGGTCCGACTTCCGCAGCTCTGCCAGATGTCCTCGTTTGCCCACTCGTGAGTAATCGTCACGTCGGGGTACATTTTCGAGAGCTTCTCGATAATCGGGTGCGGCGCGTCCCACGCGGTATGAAATTCGATCTCATTGCCGCCATCATACTCGGATTCGTAGGAGTTCCATTTTGTGTTCCACGTGTCAGACCTACTTCGCCAGTCATACCACGTGAGCGCACCATAGCTGAGCAGGTTATCGACCGCGGTCTTTCCAAGCTGAATCAGCTCGTCGGCGGAACGGTATTTGGTCATCACCTTGATTTTATCCGGCGAAAGATGTGTTTCGTAAGAGGAATAGCGGTTGAGTTTATGAAGTTTTTCAACTATCCCGTTGAGCTGCTTTCTATCGAGCTTTTCAGTACCGAAGTAGTCAACGCTCGGGTTAATTGATGTCAGGTAAAGGTTTATCCCATCGTCAGTGTTGCTGCCACACTCGATGTTCAGGCTCTCGGGCATCGGTGTGATCTTGTTGAAGTCGATTGTGCCGATGCCTTTCTGGTCGCTGTCCGAGTTTTTGTCGTACCAGATTTCGGATAGAATCTGCTTGAGTCGATCCTCCGGGCAATCGAAGGTCAAACGGTTAATTACGTGATTTGGCATGATTGGTCTCCTTTCACATTTCAAAATCTTCATTAAAATACGACTCATCCTGTGAACACAGAATTTCAAAATCCGCCTCGCCGACCCAGTCGCATTGGTCTGACAGAAAATCAGGTTCAGCTTCTATTAGAGCCGAGATTTCCGCGACTTCATCCGGAGACGCGCGTATCGTCTCACCGTTGCCGCAGATATAGGCATCAACATGAACGCTTATGCTGGTTTCATCGTCAATCTCGTCGAGAAAATCCTGATATTCGTCACACCGTGCCAGATCATCCGGCTCAGTCGGGAATCCTCCGACTATGAATTCGACTTCATCGAAATCACTCTGTATCGTTACTTTTGAGAAGAGAAGAGCCATTACTCAATACCTCCCATCTCAAGCCCAGTCAGACGATTGTCAAATTCATCCTCATTGAGCATAAAATAATAATCAGCGTTCCAGAAGCTGACATACATAATTCCTTCCGGAATTTCAATCTCACGCTGTTCCAGACTTTCGCCAAAGCCATCAGCGCACTGACCAATGAGAAATTCCTTGATTTCGGCATTTTCTTCATCGGTAAGCCGCTCCGTGAGTTCGACACGAATCTTTCCATAAATGATACCGTCAACATTCTGCGTTCCGAAATGAATTTCTTTGAGCTTAGATACCGCTCCGTCGCTCCCGGCGAAGTACGCCGCGAGATTTTCTCCGCAAAGTTCTTCCTGTTTAATGAGCTTGCGGATCTTATCCTCATACTGAACGAGGAAATCTCCGTCATAATCATCCGGATACTCGTCGTAACCTCCGTACCCGTCACACAGATAAACTCTCGCGACAAGCGGACAGTAATAGTATTCGGTGACATCCTGCTGACGGCGGTCAATTACCAGCTTGCCGAAGTCCGAGAACGAGAAAACCTTGCCGCTCATAACGGCGTCCTGAATGTCAATCTTATCAGCTGACGGTAAGTTTTCGTAGAATCCGCAGATGCAGTTGATGGTCGAGAGGCGATTCCCCGGACGGATCAGCGATATGAGCTTTTTCTCAAACTCGCTTTTTCCGAAGAAGTTAATTTTGATTTCATCACCTCCACCATCGGTCTTTTCGTTCAGCGTCTCCTGATTGCATGGAAGATCGAGGTAGTGTGTTTCCTTACCGTTTTCAATTTTTGCTTTGATCATTAGTAGTTCCTTTCCTTTTTGTAAAATAAAAAAAAGCCACAATGTGATGATCACACTGTGACTCAACCTGCCAAAATATTGTAAATATATGTCAGACACGGGTTCGTTTCACTCAAACCCCCGAAACCCCCCGAATGCATCTTTTTTTCGCACTCAAAATCCGATTTTTGAAAAATCGAGAAAAATGAAGATAAAACGAGAAAAACGCAGGAAAACCTGCGTTTTTCGGGGTGCATTTTTTTGTACACGGTAGGTGGTTCAATCAGACAAAAAAGACCCGTACCCGGCAGGGATAGAAGAGTATCCTGCCCGTACGGGTCTTTGTGTCATTGTATTTTCATATCAGATATTTTATTTTCCCGTCAGAGCCGTGATGAGCTCTCCGAGCTGAGTCTCGGTCTTACTGCGGAGAGATTCGGACTCGCTCGTGAAATTGTAATCGTTAACTACCTGCTTGAAAAGCTCGCAGTTGAGCGGAAGTACCGTCGTGAACACCGTTCCGAACTCGACTCTCGTGTTTGCGCGGAGAAGATCGAACATCGACGCCATGTCGTTGTCGTTCGAATAACGGGTCTTCAGGCTCGTCTCGAAGTAGGTCGGCATCACCGAGCGGTAGCACTCGGACGCCCACGCTTCGAGAACCGCGCCCGCGCGGTCGTTCTGCTCGCCGACAACTGTCGATGGGATGTAGATGTGCGCGAATCTCTGCGCCGACGTGTAGTAATCGTCCTGATTCTCGTCATACTTCGGGAAAGGAATCATTCCGACGTTGAACTTCGAGTTGTCAAGCACGCTCGCCGCGTCGCCGACCAGCGACGCCGTGAAGAGCGAATTTCCGGCCGTGAAGGCCTTCGAGACGCGGTTTCCGCCGAACGACGCGAACGCTTCGGTGTTCGAATCGTCGTTTCCGCCCGGCTTTCTGACGTTTTCGTTCTCGCGGATCAGCTTCTGAAGCCGCGTGAAGACGTTGCTCGTCCGCTCGCTGATGAAGGTCAGCTCGTATCCGTCCTTCGTTTTTGTGTACATATCGACGTTCATCGCTGATGTCATCATGCGGAGCTTGTTGAAATCGCCGAAAGTGAGTCCGTAGCGGTCGTCCGCGTCGGCCTTGGAATCGCCGTTGAGATCCGAATAGGTGTCCTTGATCATCGATTCGAGCGTGTCGAGCGTCCACTTTCCGCTCCGGACGACGTCGTACATATTTTCGGTTTTCCCGAGCGAATTCATCAGATCCTGATTGAAATAGACGCAGAGCGAGTGCTTGATGAGTGACATCGTCGCGTCGCCCGTGATAAACCAGACCGAATCGCCCGGCATCAGCTCGCGGCAGTCCCGATTCCACCAGGGCTTGTCGAGATCGAGATATTTACTCTGCGAAAGATCCGAAAAATACCCGCCCTCGATGATCAGCGGCACGAGCGTGTAGCCGACATACGCATCGTAGGTCGTGTCGCCCGACATGATCATGGACTTCATCAGATCGTTGTACTCTGAAACGCCCGCCCACGCGAATTCGTAGCGTTCGACATTCAGCTTGACTTTAAGCCGCTCCTCAACCTTCTGCCGCGCGCCGTAAACCGCGTCGTTGACGAGATTTCCGTTCTGCTCCCCGGCGTAAATGTCGTCAAAATAGGCCGACGAATAGTCACCGCAGAACCAGCTTACCTCGTCACCGTTAAAATTCAGCTCGGGAAGCGAATCCTTGACGAATCCGTCGTCCGGCTCAGCCTCGGCCGTCGTGCCGGCCGGGGTCGTCGTCGTCGGAACCTCCGTCGGTGTCTCGCTGCAGGACGCTAAAATGAGCGAAAGGAAAAGTGCCAGTGATAAAAACCGTTTCATGATGATCTCCTTTTGTAAACTTTTAATGAACGCCTTTCAACCCGAGACACCGCCCGCCGTCGACGATCAGATTGTGTCCAGTGATGAACTTTCCCGTGTCCGACGCCAGAAACTCGACCGCGTCGGCGATATCTTCGGCCTTGCAGTACTTCCCGAGGAAGTTCGTCGACCGGACGTCTGAATTGTCGCCCGGACGGTTGACAAGCCCCGGCGAGACGCAGTTGACCGTCGCGCCGAGATGCCCGAGTTCTTTCGCCAGAGCCTTCGACATAGAAATTATTCCGCCCTTCGCCGCCGAATACTCAACGCAGCCCTCGCACCCCTGAAGCCCGAGGATCGACGCGACGAAGATGATCCGCCCGTCCGCGCCCCGCTCCTCGAGACGCGCCGCCATTTCCTTGGCGAACCACATCGCGCCGAAGAGATTGACGCCGATGTTGTCGAGGATCACGTCGGGCGACTGCTTCGCGAGGGTCGTGATCTTAGATCTCGTCGAGCCGCCCGCCGCCGTCGCGAGAATGTCGACATTTCCGAATTCTTCGACGACCGAAGCAAAGCAGCCCTGAACCGCCGCGAAATCCCTGACGTCGCAGACGAAAGCCTTCGCCACTCCGCCCGCCTTCACGATTTCGTCGGTGACTCTCCCCGCCGTTTCGGCCGAGAAGTCGACGACGGCGACCTTCGCGCCGCCCGCCGCGAGACGCTTCGCGATCGCCCCGCCGATATTTCCGCCCGCGCCCGTGACGAGCGCGGTCATGTTCTCAAATTTCATAGCATCCTCCGTCAAAGTAAATCGCACGCTCTCAGAATCCACTTGTGGAGCGTCAGTTCGTAGTCGTAACTAAATGGATTTTCGACTCCCTCGCGGACGTACGAATAGAAATCCTTCGCCATCTGGTCATACCGCCCGGTCATTTCCGGGAGCTCTATCTCGTTCTGGTAGAAGCTGTAAGCCGTTCCGGCGTTCGCGGGCGTGAACCAGAGCTTCGTCGGGTTCTCGAAGGGCTTTACCTCGAAGCTGCCGTTCTCGCAGACCACGACAAGCTGTCTGCGCGTCCAGCCTCCCGGCTCGTTTGAGGTGACACGGACGGTCGACGAGCCGTACGGGTACTCGAGCACCGCGAGCGTCGAGTCATAGGAATCAGCGCCGCCGATGTGCGTCTTCGACAAAAACGGATGTATCGCGGTCGGTTCGCCCTGGAAAAGCAGAACAAGGTCGATAAGATGCGAGCCGAAGATGTACATGTCTCCACCCCTGAAGTGCTCAAGCCACTTCCGGAAATCCAGCGAATGCTCAGTGCACATATCCGTGTCGACCATAAGCACTCTTCCCATCTCGCCCGAGCGCACCCTTTCAAGAATATACCGCACCGCGTTGTTATAGCGGTACATATAGCCGAGCTGAACTATAGCGTGATTTCTTTCTGCCGTCCGGATTATGTCCTCATATTCGCTGTAGTCCTCACCCGCGGGCTTGTCGAGATGAATATGTATCCCGCGTTCGACGCAGAGCTTTGCCTCGGGCATCATCCGCCAGACGTCGGTCTCGATGAGCATCGCCTCGCAGGAGTCCAGAAGCTCCGCCTTCGTAAGCCGCGGAAGTCCTCTGTAAGCCGCCAGATTTCCACGCTTTTCCACCCACTCCTCGTCCTCCTCGCACCAGCCGACGACCTCGAAGAGCTCGGGGAATTTTCTGAAGGCGCTCATCTTCGCCTCGCCGTGATTGTGACCTATTCCGATCTGACCTATTTTTATCCTATTCATGGATTTTAAGCACCGCCTTTCCCGTGTGGTCGCTGTTCAGAAACTCATGCGCTTTTTCGGCTTCCTCTATCCGGAACACGCGGCTTACGACCGGCGACATTCTTCCCGACGAGAAATCGCTCCAGTATTCCCTCACCATCGAGTCAAGCACCCTGCCTTTCATCTCGTTCGTCCGGCTTCTGAGAGTCGAGCCGATGAGTCTGAGTCCCTTCTTCATAACGCCGCGCAGGTTTATTTCAGACTCCTCGCCCGCGAGAGTCGAGACGATTATCCAGCGCCCTCCGCGGTTCATCCTGAGGAAGTTCTTTCCGAAATCGCTTCCGGCGGCGCAGTCGAGCGAAATGTCGACCGGGTTCTCATCAAGCACTTTTCCGAGGTCGCCTGTTCTGCGGTTGACCGCGATATCCGCGCCGAGCCTCCTTGCGAACTCAGCCTTCTCGTCCGAGCCGACTGTTGTTATTACCTTCGCGCCGAAGTGCTTTGCCACCTGAATCGCCGCGCTTCCGAGCCCGCTTGCCCCGGCGGCTATGAAAACCGTGTCTCCCGGCTTTATTCCGGCTTCGAAGACTAAGTTCAGCTGAGCCGTCGCGAAGGTCTCGGGTATCGCCGAAGCGGCTTCGAAGGAGACATCCGGCATAGGCATCACTAGCTCCGCCGGACAGCAGACAAACTCCGAGTAGCCTCCGCCGCCAAGCAGCGCACAGACTCTGTCGCCCGGTCTGAACCGCTCGGAGCGCGACTTTGCGACCACTCCGGAAACCTCAAGCCCCATCCGGTCGACCCAGCCCTCCGGAGATGGGTATTTTCCGGCGCGCTGAAGAACGTCCGCGCGGTTGCAGGCTGCGCAGTGTACGTCTATTTTCACTTCGCCGTCGCGCGGCTCAGACTCTTCGACCTCGCTCCAGGAGAGCGATTTGTCCTTGTTCACAACTATAGCTTTCATTTTGTTTCCTCACTTGAAATAATCTGACTCGACCTCCGGAACTCCGCGGGAGTCGCCCCGGCGATCTTCTTGAAATACCTGTAGAAGCTCTTTCTGTCGCGGTAGCCGACCTGCTCCATGACGCTCTCTACGGTCATGTCGTGCTTCAGAAGCTCCATTGCGGTGCTTATCCTCCGCCGCTGAAGATACTCGCTGAACGACATATCAAAGCACTCCTTGAAGATCCGCGAGAAGTAGCTCGGATTGTAGCAGCAGTTTTCCGCGAGCTCACAGAGCGTCAGGTGCTTTCCGAGATTTATGTCGATGTAGTCGATGATCTTCTTCATCGCGTCGCCCAGAGTCAGCGCGGCGTAGCGGTTCGCGGTCGAGAAGCCGCGCATCAGCTTCGTCAGTATTATCTGCGTATAGCACTTGAGTATCGCGCGGTAGCCGATCTCCTTCTTTTCGAACTCATCCAGCATTCTGTCGATCACAGACTCTATCTCGGCAATCTGCCCGCCGGAGAACGAGATCATCGGACTCACCTCGCCGCACCTTCCCTTGAACTCGCCGAATATCGAGAGCGCGAAGACCGACTCGAAATTGTCTACGTTCTTAAGCTCCTCGCTCCAGAACCGCGGCGTCAGGAGGATGTTTATATAGACGCAGTGGTCGGTGATCTTCACCTGATGCGTGTGCCCCATGCCGATAAAGAGTATGTCGCCGCGCTTTGTATGGTACTCAACGCCGTCAACATATTGTATACACTCGCCGGACTTCATATAGGAGAGGACGATGAAGTCGTGCGTATGCGGCTGACCCTGCTGCGGGTGAGCGTTTTCCGGCGTCCTGTCCTTTACGCGGACGTCGATCTCCTCGCCCGGCAGGATGTTGTATGCCAGCTGATATTTGTATATGTTCATTTCTTTCCCGAAACGCTGTCCTTATCTTGGGAAGCACTGAATAATTCGGGTTTTCGCAGAAAAAAGCCTTGGATTTATGGGCTTCTTTCCGCGAAAACGGCCTTAAATCAGTGTTTCCCTTGTTCCGGCAATAAAAGAATTCTGACAGGTGTTCTTTTATCGTCATAATGACCCGGATCAGCGCTGCCTTCCCCTCTTTCTTACAGTATTTTAACACGATCAGACCGGCAAGTCAATAGTATGGGTAATGATTTCCTAAATAATGGTCAGAATTGCCCATTTCCATTTGGTTCGTAAAGTGGTATCATATTAAGGAAACACTGATTTAAGGTCATTTTCTGCTTATTCCTGAAGACCGGGAGGAACCAATGGAAAAAATCATCTCTTCAAAACGACTGACACCGTTATTCGCGCTCATCTGTGCCTTTTTGTGGGGGTGCGGATTCAGCGTCACCAAAACCGGTTATTCTCTGTTCGCGGTCGGAAGCGTCCCGGACAAGATCCTGTTCGCCGGAATCAGATTCATTCTCGCCGGGGTTATGACGCTCATATGCAGAATATCAACAGGGAAAATCGACCTGAAAGCAGTACGTACATCTTTCACGAAGATCGTTCTGCTGTCAATGTTTCAGACAGTGTTTCAGTACGCTTTTCTCTACATCGCATTGTCTGAGCTCTCGGGATCCGTCTCGTCAGTCCTGAATCAGCTCGGATCGTTTCTTCTGGCGCTGCTCCTGCCGCTCGCGGATAGGAATGAGCGTATGTCGGCAGGCAAGATCGCCGGATGTCTTCTTGGCTTTTCCGGACTTGTGCTGATAAATCTCAACGGATTTCACCTTGAGTTCTCTCCGGGAACCGCGGCGATAATCATATCTTCATGTTCGGCTGCAATCGGATATATTCTTAGCCACAGGCTTTCCGAATCGCTCGATCCGGTCACCTCGACCGGGTGTCAGCAGCTTCTTGGAGGAGTCATCCTCACTCTCTCCGGACTTCTCTCCGGCGGACAGATCTCGCCGCAATCTCCGGCGGCGATCGGAATACTGCTTTACCTCGCGTTTTCGATAGCCTCCGCGTATGTCATCTGGTCTGTTCTCCTGAAATACAATCCGGTCAGTGAAGTCGCGGTCTATAAGTTTGCCGTTCCGGTATTCGGCGTTCTCTCGTCTGCCGTGCTGCTCGGCGAGAATATTTTCACTCCGCGGATAATGCTGTCACTCGCTGCCGTCGCTGCCGGGATAGCGCTGGTGAACTGCCGGAAAAAGGCGGGGTAGAAGACATCATACCATAGTATTGTGGTTTCACCGGCAATCATAAAAGCCGTGGTTCTGACAACGGGAAGTATATTTATCCCGGAAGCGGCTTGACTTTATATTTCCCGAAAACGGGGCTGTCACAAAAGCGACAGCCCTGTTTTACTCATATGAAAGACTTCATCCCGCATAAAAGCGCCAGATCAGATTGCTTTGTAAAGAAGTCCATTGGCTCAGAACTTTTCCGCGGGCGCATGATTCATTCGGGTTATTCCCGAATCTCTCTCCAGTCGAACACGACTCCGAGCGGAAGCTCCTTTTTAGCGAGTCTCGCGTAGACACAAGGCGCGTCTTCGGGGGTATGTGTCTCCGAGATTATCGGCGCGATCCTGAATCGTCCCGCGGCGAGCAGCTTCAATACAGCCTTGCAGTCGTCCTGGTGCGTCCAGTGATGCGGATAGCTCTCGAACTTCGGGCGGACGAAATTGTGCGCGCCGATCAGCTTCACGCCCGGACGGTGAACGAGCCTGTAATAATCTATCGGCTGATCAGAGACTCTCGTACAGCCGAGCAGCGAAACCCGTCCCATCCAGGAAGCACATTCGAGCGCGGTCTCCATAGCCTTCGAGGAGCCGGTCACCTCAACCGTCGCGTTGACACCCTTACCGCAGGTCAGTTCCTTAACCTTTTCGACAAAACCATCATCGCGCGGATCCAGCGCGTAGTCCGCGCCGAGCTCGAGCGCCTTTTTTCTGCGCTGCTCATCGAAGTCAACCGCGATAAGCGGGTAAGCGCCCGAGAGCGACAGCGACTCGACCGCGAACATTCCGAGCAATCCGAGTCCGATGACCATCGCCGACTCACCGAGCTCAACCTCGAGCTTTCTGACTCCGCCGAGCCCCATCGTGGCGATTATCACGAAGGCGGCTTCCTTCGAGTCGACCGAGTCGTTTTCTATCCTTGTCAGCTGATCCTCATGAGCAATATTGTACTTCGCGTGCGTGCCGTGGTAGACGAGCACACGGTCGCCTTTTTTGAAATTCTTCACTCCCGCGCCTGTCTCCTCGACAATCGAGACGCCGGAATAGCCGAGTCGTACCGGAAAATTCTGGCGAGCCGACGTGTTCGGCATACCGACAAGGCAGGCGTACTCAGTCCCCGCGCTGACCGCGGTGAATTCGGTGCGGACAAATATCTCGCCGTCATTCGGCGTTCTGATCCCGGCGTCGCAAAGCTCAGCTTTTCCGGGAGCTGTGAAAAATATAGCTGGATTCTGCATATAATCTGTTTCCTCAATTCAGTGTTTCTTGAACCAGTCGCCGTACGGGAGTCCTCCGAGCGTTCTTCCGCCGTCGACGATGAAATTCTGCCCGGTCAGGAAGGACGCCTCGTCCGAGACAAGATAATTTATCATCGAAGCGACCTCATCCGGTTCGCCGCAGCGCCCAAGAAAAGTATTTCCGCTCGCCATTCCGGGTCGGGTCATTATCGGTCCGGGCGAGATGATGTTGACGCGCAGTCCCTGCTTTCCGACCTCCATCGCGAGCGATTTCGTGAAGGACATGAGTCCGCCCTTTGACGCCGAGTAATCTACTCCGCCCGCCGCTCCGACGATGCCGGCCGCCGAGCCTAAGAAGATTATCCGCCCGTATCCCGACGTGATCATCCGCTTTATCACGACGTGACAGCAGTTTATCGCGCCCATCAGATTGAGCTCAATGCCGAACCTGACTCTCGAGATATCGATGTCGGCGAAGTTCCCGGGCTGGTTGAGTATCCGCGCGGACGAGCCTCCGGCGCAGCAGACCAGAATGTCGATGTGCCCATATCGCGCGAAGACCTCGTCAGCGGCTCTCTTGCAGTCGTCATAGTCGGTGACGTCAAGCTTCACCGCCATCCCGCCAAGGCTGTCGGCGACCTCTGCCGCCCTGTCGTGGTCGAGATCGGCGATGACAGGGATGATCCCCTCGCGGTTGAATCTCTCGGCGGTCGCCTTTCCGATTCCGGACGCGCCGCCGGTTATTACGGCTACACGCGCGTTTTCTCCGTATTCCTTAAGCTCTGACATCTCTCGAAGCCTCCCGTAAGATCGTCACCGCCGAACGGATAAGCGGCTGAGTCTGCGTGCTGTTTGATTCGTATTTCAGATTCGCGAAGACAAGGCAGTTGCCGAGCATCGCGCCGGTTATCCGTGTCAGTCTGCCCGCCGTTCCGGTTCCAAGGCAGACAAACGGCGTGTGAAGCCGCTTCTTCAGCTCGTTTATCGCCGAAAGCAGCTCAATCGCGCGATCGTAATCCTCATCTGCGCAGGGAGTCACTATCTTGATAATGTCCGGTCCGCGCTTTTCCATCTCAAGCGCCAATGAGATGATTTCATCCCTTGAGAGCTCGACTCCGACGTGAGATGAGAGCAGTACTTCCTTGCCCATATTATGTATTGATCTGATGAGCTCCCTTTGCTTTCCGATCGCTTCCGGATTCAGCGTAACCTCGTTCGGGATTTTTTTCGCGAACGGAAGGTCTGAACCCTCAAGGCTTGCCTTCGGGTCTTTATCGAAATAATCCGCCTGGATGTCAACTCCAGCCGCGCCGCATTCAAGCGCTCTCATAAGCCCCGCAATGCGCGTCTCCTCGCTTGCCGCCGGGGTGTTGAACGGCGTTCCCTCGCGGTAAAAGAGCGCGAGACAGGGCTTTTTCGTCGACGAAAATATCCGCCGCAGCGTTTTCTCGTCGCGCTGCTCCGCGGGCAGCCAGTGGATGTGCAGGTCAAAGGCGTCCGCGCCCTCGCACTCGCTGTTAAGGATGTTCGCGATGTCGTCGTCTGCCGATCTGCCGCGGAGAACTCCGACGACAAACGGACGTTTCAATTGGTTGACAAATGTCATATATTTTACCTCAGTGATCTATATTGCTGAATTTTTCAATCATCTGATTGAGAGAGTTAATGAACTTCTTTTCATTCGAAGCGAAGGCCGACGCGATGTCAGTTGTGTTGGTATCGTTGAATCTGAAATAGTTGTTCGGCGCGCCCTGGAGCGAAGTGCCGTAGACAAACAGGAAATCGAACGCCGCGCCGTCGCGGATGATGTCGAGCATCCCGGCGATATCGTCGTCACGCGCGTATTTGTCCTTCAGCGCGACCTCATAGTATTTCGGCACAACGAGCTGATTCGTGTAATAGGACATAGCCTCCATGACCTTTGAGGTGAGTACAATATCCTTTGTGGTCGTCGGGACAAAGAGCATCGTGGTGGAAGTTCCGAGCTGGGAGATATACTTATCCTGATTCTCGTCGTATTTAGGCATCGGGAGAATACCGTAGTCGTCCTTCATGTCGCGCAGATATTCGGTCGAATAGATGAAGTTGCACATCGTCGCGACGTTTCCGTTGCCAAAGGTGATCATCGTTTTGTATGACCTGTCGTCGATCGTGGACATACGCAGGTTGCCCTCGCCTATCATGAAGGTCCGGACTTTATCGAACGCCGTGATGAACTTCTCGGTGAGACCCAGATACTCCGGGTCGCCGTCCTTTCTGGCGCGGACGACCTCGAGCTCAAGCGAGGTCTGGAACGTGCCGCAGGGAACATACTCGCCGAGGAAGGTGAGCTGATCGGTCTCGTCATATTTGCCGTCGCCGTTGAGATCACGCTGCATTCCGGAGCAGACCTCGATGAATTTGTCGAGCGTCCACTCGTTGTTCCGGACAAGCTCATACGGATTCGGGGCTTTCTGCTCGTCCCAGATGCGCTTGTTGAAGTAGATGACCGTCATGTCCTTGTAGAGAGACAGCGAAGCGTCACCAATAAAACCGTACAGCTTTCCGGCGCAGGAGAAGCGGTCATACATATCGGCAATCCACCACGGATGGTCAAAATCGCAGTACTCGAGATAGTTCCCGTCCATGAAATACCCGTCCTGCGCGATCGGCATAGTGCAGACTGTTATGCCCGATATCAGATCAAATTCTCCCGTTCCCGACATAATGTCACTCTTGATGAGTCCGTTGAAGACATTGCGTGCGTTCCAGGCGCCGTCCTGGATGACGAACTCAAGATTTATGCCAAGGTAATCCTCCACCATCTTGTTCTTGTTGTAGACCGCGTCGTTCACGACATCGCCGATCTCTTCCTCGGCGTCATATTCGTAGGATTTCGAGGTTGTTATCAGCATTGAGAAGGTCTTTCCGCCGTTGTCCTCCTTGTCGAAGCCGATCATATCGGCGGTTGTTAGGGCGGCGGTCGTCGACTCCGCGCTGTCCTGGGACGTTGTCTGAGGTATGTCCGCGGTCTCCGAGCCGCAGGCGGCGAGCTGAGCAGCGAGCAGAAATACCGAGACTAGTCTAAGCTTTTTGTTCATGGGTTTATCTCCTCTGAAAATATTTGTGTATCCGCTGTAAATCATTGTAGCATACGCCGCGTGAAAAGTAAATAGGATTTTAGCGCCGATTTAAGGTTTTGACTCCAGAACTCTTGACAAGCGCAGTCAACTGTGATATAATCAGTCAGGAAAGGAGTTGATCCCATGACGGCTTTTGACCTCGCGTGCGTACCAGTGACAAAGATATACTCGGCGGTCAGATTCTCCCCATCGGGCAACACGCAGAAGCATGACCGCCCATGCTTCGGTGTTTTTCTGAAGATACACGGACACACATACGCGAACACAAGCACCCAGACAGTCCCATTTGGTTCCGACCGCGTGATTCTGCTTCCCAAGGGCTCGGACTATACGATAACCACCGGAGCTGAGCGTGATCCCGGCGAGACCTTTGCCATCGAGTTCGACTGCGCCGGAGATTTCGTCTGGGACAGGCATTATATCTCGAGCTGGAAGCTCAACGATCCGGCGCTTGTGAATTCGCTATTCACGGAGGCAGCGCGGATCTGGACATTTAAGAAAACGGCTTATTACCCGCGCTGTATGTCCATACTTTACCGTATATTCGCCGAGCTTGAGCGCGAAAGAATATACATCGCCTCACCAGGCCGGGAAAGGCTGCGCTCAGCGCTCGCCTGCTTTGAGAGGCGGTTTTCCGACCCGACGCTCTCGGTCGATGACCTCGCCGAAGCCGCCGGGATGAGCCGTTCATATTTCACAAAGCTGTTCGCCAGATTCTACGGAATGCCTCCGGCTGAATATATGCGCATGATACGCATCGACAAGGCAAAGATCCTGCTGTCCGAGGGAAGTCTGTCTGTCAGTGACGTCGCCGAAAACGTCGGCTTTTCGAGTCTCTACTATTTTTCGGCGGCATTCAAACGCGAAACCGGTGTGCGCCCGATCGATATAATGAGACTGAGATAAGAACACCGGTCAGGACGCTTCCGCGATGAACAGACTATAGACTCAAAAAGGCTGTCTCGCTGACGCCTCAAAAAAACGTCCGGACCCACCCCAAAGGGGGCAGGCCGGACGTTTCTGATATAATTGCATGAAAAACACCATGGACTCGGAAAGAAGTAATGCCGGAACTGCCGGTGATCGGTCTTTCGTAAAAGCAAAAAAAGAAAGCAAGCACTTACCGCTTGCTTTTCTTCTTATTCTCGATCAATTGAGACTATCAGTGCGAACAACCTCTCATTGATTATGAAGAGGTGTTCAACCAGTGTATCAAATGGTGATGCGAAAGCCGATTCCCCAGACGGATCAGCGATATGAGCTTGCTTTCAAATTCGCTTTCGCCGAAGAAGGTGACTTTGATTTCAGCACCTCCACCTCCGATTTTTGAGTTCAGCGTCTCCTGATCGCAGGGAAGTTCAAGGTACTGTGTTTCCTTGCCGTTTTCAATTTTTGCTTTGATCATTGATATTACCATCCTTCTTGTAAAATAAAAAAGAGCCACAATGTGATGATCACACTGTGGCTCAGCTTCGCAAAATATTGTAAATAAATGTCAGACACGGATTCGTTTCACTCAAACCCCCGAAACCCCCCGAATGCATCTTTTTTTCGCACTCAAAATCCGATTTTCAGAAAATCGAGAAAAACGGAGATAAAACGAGAAAAACGCAGGAAAACCTGCGTTTTTCGGGGTGCATCTTTTTTGTACACGGTAGGTGGTGGAGCATCCGCAACCAACTGCGAGTTAGACGAACACCCCAAATCATCGTTTTCAAAGGCCTTTTCGATATCGTCCAGCGGGATATTCTCAATGCTGAGCGGACGGTTGCCCGCGTTCAGAATCATCGTGAAATATCCATCGTAGAGATAGATGGCATTGATGAAAATGTTGACCAATGCTCTGCGTTTGTACTCATTATCATTCGGCAGCATACGAAGGTAATCGAGAAAGGAA
>ENA-ORIC01001046-ORIC01001046.1-human-gut-metagenome-genome-assembly--contig:-NODE-1046-length-29458-cov-3.251251_pt1 | contig 29458 bp, 24 predicted proteins | sample MGYA00243023_ERZ508732 | MGnify/ENA primary metagenome ERZ508732 (study PRJEB26277, sample SAMN04329767) | human gut metagenome | biome: human-associated habitat | host: Homo sapiens | place: USA...
GGGGCTTGCCCGGTTAGCGCGGTTGACCCGAACGCTGAGCGGCGGGAGAAGGCTTTGAAGTTCGGCGCGGATTTTGCGCTTGACCCGTTCGCGCCGGATTTCGCCGAGACCGTGAAGAAGTTGACGAACGGTGGTGCGCGGTGCGCGATTGAGGTCACGGGCAACGGCAAGGCGCTCGATGAGGTGCTTGACTGCATGGCGAGGTTCGGGCGCGTGGCGCTGCTTGGTTGTACGCGTGAGTCGGATTTCACTATTGATTATTACCGTAAGGTGCATGGACCGGGCATCACTTTGATCGGCGCGCATACGCTTGCCCGCCCGGCGCGGGATTCGTCTTCCGGCTGGTGGACGGAGTGGGACGACGAGGAGGCGGTGATCCGCTTGATGAGGAACGGTCGAATGAATCTCGCTGACATGGTCGAGAAAACCGAGAAGGTTGACGACGCGCCGGAGGTTTACGCAAGGCTCGCGAACGAGAAGTCGTTCCCGATAACGCAATTTAATTGGGAGAAAGAATAATGAAACCGATAAGAATAGCCCAGATAGGCACAGGACATGACCACGCCCCCGCCGCGTGGGCGAGCATCAATAAGAATAAGGATTATTTTGAGGTGGTCGGCATAGCGGAGCCGGTCGACGAGTACAAGGAACGCTTCAAGACCGACGGCGCGTATAAGAACGGAAAGGTTTTCACGCTCGAGGAGCTTCTGAATATGGACGACCTCGACGCGGTCGTGATCGAGGCGGGCAAGGAGTACGAGATAGAGTACGCGAAGCTGTTCGCCGAAAAGGGCATCCCGGTTCAGCTCGACAAGCCCGGAAGCCACGACGCGAGGGCGTTTGAGGAGTTCATGAACACGATGAAGTCGAAGAATCTCCAGGTCGGTCTCGGCTATATGTACCGCTTCAACCCTCTCGTGAAGCAGGCGTATGATTTAATGAAGGAAGGAAAGCTCGGCGACGTCTTCTCGGTCGAGGCGCAGATGAGCGTGAGACACGACACGAATAAGCGTCGTTGGCTCGGACGCTATAAAGGCGGGATGATGTATTATCTCGGCTGTCATCTGGTTGATATGGTGTGTATGTTCAAGGGCATTCCGGACGAGATAATACCATATAACGGCTGTACGGGCAACGAGGGGCTGACGAGCGAGGATTACGGCTTCGCGGTGATGATGTATAACGGAATCCCGTCGTTCGTGAAGACCTGCGCGAGCGAGGTGAACGGCTTCGACCGCCGCCAGCTGGTGATTTCGGGCACGCGCGGAACCTACGAGATACGCCCGTGGGAGGTGCACGCGCCCGGCGGACAGTACACCGAGGCGAAGGTGACTCTGCTCGACAACAATCCTCCGCAGTGGTCGAACGGCGCGGAGAACGTAAAGAGCGATATTTACGACCGCTACGACGAGATGATGATCCACTTCGCGAAGATGGTCCGCGGCGAGGACGAGATGATGTTCGATTACCGGCACGAGATCGACGTGATGAAGTCTGTCATCCGCGCATGCAGTGCTGAGAACAGCGTGAAATAAAAAAAGAGACTGCCGCGGGTCAGGGGAGATATTTCCCGACCCGCGGCAGTTTTTCGTATTCAGTCTGACATATTGAGCCGCTTTATCAGAGCGTCCTGCAAAACCTGCGAGAAATTGATATGCTGCTTTTCAGCGGCGGTGTTGAGCCATGATGGGATGGTCAGTGTTTTTTTGATCGAGCGCTGTTTCAGGCTCGGCACTTCGATGATTGCCAGAATATCGTCAGAGTTTTCTCGTTCGACCAAGGAGATGTCAGACGGCATCGGCAAAATTTTGCCTTCATCCGTAAGCGCGGAGCAATACGCAGAGAGAGCTTCCTTTGCTTCATCAAAAATGTCCTCAAGGGTATCGGCAAAGGTGTGACAACCTTCAAGGTCAGGAAATTCGATCCAGTATGAATCATCTTCATGATGGATGATTGCGGGATATGAAAGATTCATTATTATCTTGTCTCCTTTCATTTCAAATCGGCGTGTTTCAGAATTTTGTTAAGCAGTCCGTTCGGAACATCCTTTCCGTGAACTGGTACGACCTCTATCATGTCGTCCTTCTGAAGAACATGGTGACTTCCGCGTACTCGTATCTCGCGCCAGCCGTTTTTCTTAAGAAGTTCGAGGAGGTCCCTGTCTTTCATTGTCATTGTATCGCCCCCCACACTTATATTATAACACGTATATACGTATTTGTCAATACTGTTTTTGAAAATTCAGAACTTCAGCATCCCCCGGATAATCTTCTCCGCCTCGCAGACTTCCGCGTGAAACGCCGCGGCGGGAACTCTGATTGCTCCGCTTCCTAAAATTATCATCTGTTCCGCCCCGTCGCTCGTGGCGACTCTGACCCGATGTGTCTTCGAGAGGTCGTGCGCGGTCTTTTCGATATACGCGTCGGCGGTCTGGGCTTCTTTTGTGTAGACGATGCCGAGGTTTCCTTCTTTTTCGAATTTTCCGGGGTTCTCCTTTACTTTGTACGCGTCGAAAACGACTATCGCCTCACAGCCGCGGAAGCCCTGATAGTTCGCTACGCGGTCGATGAGACGGCGTCTCGCGAGGTCGAGGCTCTTCTTCGCGGTTTCTCTCAGCTCGTCCCAAGCGAAGATTATGTTGTACCCGTCGACGAGAAGATATTCTTTCCCGGAATAGTTGTACTGCGGTCGTTTCGCGGCGGGCGTCTTCGAGGGATCGGCGCGCTTGACGCGTTTTTCGGCGGCTCTCTTTCTGGGGTCGTGGCTCGTGACGACAAAGCTGCCCTCGCCGTAGGTGCGCTCGAAGATCGCGGCGAGCTCCTTGTCGCTCGCGGCGGCGCGGATGAAGCGTTCGGCGCGGTCCTCAAGCTCTTCCTCGGGTTCGTCGTCAATCCCGAGTTCGAGATCGACGTGCTTGTGCGCCGGAACCTCGTCCCACCTGACGACAAAACCCGCCCCGTGCGCGCAGAATATCGAGTCCGCGGTGTTCGCGATGTCGCGGTCGGGGTCGTAGCCGAACGAGGCGATGACTTCCTCGTCATGACATTCTTCATACCCGTCCGCCTCGACGGTGAGCCGTCCCCTGCCCTTTGTGTAGGCGGCGACCTCTTTGTGATAGCCTTGCAGCTTCGCGACCGGGACTCTTCCGGTGATACGCGCCGTCGTCCCGTCGTTTTCCGGCGACCCGAATTTGCCGCCGAATCTCGTGATGTCGCTCATTGCGTGCCCGAGACATTCTCCGGGAACCTCGAGCGTAAAGGCGTACCAAGGCTCGAGAAGAATACATCCCGCTGTCCGCAGTCCCTGCCTTACGGCTCTCCACGCGGCTTCGCGGAAATCTCCGCCTTCGGTGTGTTCCTTGTGCGCGCGCCCGGCGACGAGGGTGATTTTCACGTCGGTGAGCGGCGAGCCGGTGAGGGTTCCGACATGCTCCTTCGCGCCGAGACAGGATATGACGAGCCGCTGGAAGTTCGGGTCGAGCTTTTCGGGGTCGCAGTCGCGCGCGTATACGACGCCGCTCCCGCGCTCTCCAGGTTCGATCATGAGCTGGACTTCGGCGTAGTGCCGGAGCGGTTCGTAGTGCCCGATGCCTAGCACGGGCGCGGCGACAGTCTCGCGGTAGGCGATTCCTCCGTCCCCGAATTCCACATCCATTCCGAACCGGTCGTGTATCACGCGTTTCAGTATCTCGAGCTGAACTTCGCCCATGACGCCGAAGCGGATGTTCCCTTCCCGCTCGTCGTAGGTGACGTTGAGGGCGGGTTCTTCTTCTTCGAGCTTCCGGAATTTGTCGAGCGCGGTGTGAATATCGGTTCCTTCTGGGAGGATGACCGAGCAGGACATGACCGGTTCGAGCTTCGCTTCGCCGGAGTCCTGTTCCGCGCCGAGACCCTGACCGGCGAAGGTTTTCGTGAGACCGGAGACGGCGGCGACCATGCCGGGCTTCATTTCGTTTATGTTCTGCGATTTCGAGCCGTTTATCAGGCGGATGCGGCTGACTTTTTCGGTGATTTCCCTGCCGTCCCCGCGCGCGGTGACGACGCTGTCGCGGACTTTCAGAACTCCGCCGGTGAGTTTTATATGTGTGAGCCGGTCGCTGCCGTCTTCGGTTATGCGGATGACTTTGGCTCCGAAGGGCTTGTCCGTGTAGTCGGGGATTGGAGTGAGCGCGGCGAGGAGGTCGAGGAATTGTTCGACGCCGCTTCCCTTGAGAGCGGAGCCGGAGAGGATGGGAAAGAGCTTTCTTTCAGCGACGGCGGCGCGGATGTCGGCGACTCTGAACGGTTTTCCGGCGTCGAAGGCTTCCATGAGCGGTTCCGCGGCGAGGGCGATTTCTTCGGCGAGCGCGTGGTTTTTCGGCGAGAGGAGTTCGGCGGGCGATACGTCGGACAAGGGCGCGCGGAGAGCTTCACCGGTGAAGTCGGCGAAGCCTGAGCCGAAGGTGTCGGAGAGTTCGCGGATGAGGTCTTCGCGGCTTCTCGCGGCGATGTCGAGTTTGTTTATGAAGATTATTGTTGGAATTTCGTAGTGGGCGAGGAGGCGCCAGAGGGTGATGGTGTGGCTTTGAACGCCGTCGACGCCGGAGATTACGAGGACGGCGGCGTCGAGGACGCGGAGGGCGCGTTCGGTTTCGGGCGAGAAGTCGACGTGACCCGGGGTGTCGAGGAGGGTGAAGGAGACTCCGGAGCGTTCGAAGGCGGCGGAGCCCATGAAGATGGTGATGCCGCGTTCTTTTTCGACCTGATCGGTGTCGAGGAAGGAGTTGCCGTGGTCGACGCGACCGGCGGCGCGGATGACGCCGGAGGCTTTGAGGATGGCTTCGGAGAGGGTGGTCTTGCCGGAGTCGACGTGAGCGACGATGCCGATGACAGCGCGTTTCATTGGAATTTCGGACCTTTCGGAAAATGATATTAAGAATATTATACTTCTCTTCCGCGCGTTTTTCAATAGATAAACGGTTAATTTTGAAAAAAGTACTTGACAAATCTCTCCGGAGGTGGTATAATAAATAGGTCGAGGGACATTTGGTTACTTTTTCGACGCAGGATGTTTGATGAGGCAGAGCCTTCATCCGACTGTAGCCGAAACATTGACTATGCGCCCCGAGGCACTCGGGTTTCCGTAGCTCAGCAGGATAGAGCAACCGCCTCCTAAGCGGTAGGTCGGCCGTTCGAATCGGCTCGGGAACGCCAGAAAACCGCAGGTTTACGCTTGCGGCTTTTTGTATTTTTTGGGCTGTGCCATCAATCAGTGCCGCCTTCGCGGCTTTCCGGAGGTTATTTGATGAACATAATTGATACGTCGCCCGGAATCTGTTCGTTGTACGACAATGGGCGTTTTGATCTTGACAGATGGAAAATTTATATGGAGAAATATATCCCGGGAGCTGCGGAGCTGTGTCTTTCAGACATGGAGGAGTGCCTTGGCGCGGGGTATTCGTGGGAGGAGAGTTTTCTCCCGGTGCTTGAGTCGGTGATGACTGAGCCTTTTAAGCGTGAGATGGCTGTACGCTCGTTCCGGGTTGTGACCGGACGCCTTGACGAGAGGATCGCTGAGGTTTTCGGGAGGACTGTCGACGCGGATGTGGTTCTTTATGTCGGGCTCTGCGGCGGCGCGGGCTGGGTCGCTCGGATCGGCGGCAGAACGACTGTGCTTCTCGGGATTGAGAAGATAATCGAGCTTGACTGGTGCGGAGTCGACGACATGACCGGACTTATAATTCATGAGCTTGGTCATGTCTGGCATTCGCGGTACGGTCTCTCAGCCCCCGCCGCGGATCGCGCGCCGGATGAGTTCCTCCGCCAGCTGTTTTCCGAGGGCGTCGCGATGGTCTTCGAGCAGGAAGTCGTCGGGAGCGCCGATTACTTTCATCAGGATAAAAACGGCTGGAAGCGGTGGTGCGACGAACACGCGGAGTTTATTCTGCGCTCGTTTGCCCGCGACCTTCCGGAGATGACGCGGGAGAATCAGCGATACTTCGGCGATTGGGTGAGCCTTGAGGGCCGCCCGGACACCGGCTATTATCTCGGCGCGCGGTTCGTGAGATATCTGCTCGGGACCGACAGCTTCGATAATATTATAAAATACGACATGAATCGTATCAGAGACGGCTTTGACAGCTTCCTGTCGCGAAACCGCTGAAAGAATCGGGTTTTCACGAAAAAAGTCTGAATCAATACGACAGCGGGCGGACACCGAGATATGGAGTCCGTCCGCTTTTTTCCGGCGTTTTCCGCCCGTATATTTGGTTATCTTATCGTCAGGCTGTCGACTTCCCAGTTGCCGCGTCTTTCGATCAGCTCGCCCTTCCTGACATCTCCCGCAGAGACGCCGTTTATCGACAGGGAGTCGACGCGGCTTCCGATCATGATCTGATCCGGTCTCGCGGCTGTGCCTTTAAGGATGACGTTGTCGATGACGATTCTGCCGATGTGGGTGACGTCGCTCATGGACGCCGCCTCGAACCCTTCTTTCGCGAAAAGTCCGAGCGCCGTCTCCATGATCCTGTCCTTCGTGTTCTCAGCCATCATTTTCCTCCATTTCATAAAAGTGACCGAACGGTAACTACTTATATTGTAGTTACCGTTCGGTTACTTGTCAAGTGGGATGGGAAATGTTTACGATTTATTAACAAACGATCTGCCGGATATCTTTCATAAATCTCCGATAATTCAATATTTGTGTCTTGATTTCCGCATGGATAAGTGTTAGAATTAAATGAAAAGGTCAGAGTAATCCGACACACAGGAGGAACCGCAATGAAGAATTACCGCAAAACAGATTATTTCGAGACCGGAAGCGACATTTCGATAACGAAGAGGTGTCATAGTCCGGGAGACGTCGCGGAGCATACGCATGAGTTCGCGGAGCTTGTGTATGTGTTTTCGGGGACGGGAGCGCAGGTGGTGGATGGGGTGTCCTATCCGGTGCGGCGCGGGGCGGTGATATTTATAAATTACGGGTCGGTGCATGATATCAGACCTGAGACGCCGATGACGCAGCTGGATGTATTGTTGTCTCCGGGCTTCATTTCGCGTGAGCTTGCGGGGTGTGACAATTTTCTTGAGATACTTGCGCTGTCGCAGTTTTCGGAGCTGCGGGAGTTCACCGGCGCGGAGATACCCTTCACGGCGTTCGACGGGGAGGAGATGCTGTTCGTGGAGTCGCTGTTCCGAAGGATGCTCGATGAGTATACGAGACGGCGTATCGGCTATGAGGCGGAGATACGCGGCTGTCTGTCGATAATATTCAGTGAGCTGATACGAAGGCTGACCGGCGGGAACCGCCCGCCCTGCCGTATACCTGCGGGTATACTTGAGTATATCGACGCGAACCTCGGAGAGAAGCTGACCGCGGAGAAGATCGCGGAGCGCTGCTTCTACAATCCGAACTATTTCGGCGAGGTTTTCAAGCGCACCTTCGGCGTGTCGCTGAAGGACTATATCCGCGAACGGCGCGTGAACGAGGCGGCGCGGCTGCTCCGGCTGACTGACCTTTCGATCGACGAGATAATGGACAGGGTCGGCTTCACGAACCGCACCGATTTCTGGCGGCATTTCGAGAATGTGTTCTCGATGACCCCGGCTGAGTTCAGAAACAGCGTGAAATGATATATGACCTGTGGCTTTGATACTGAATCCCTGTTTTTTGTTATTCCATTTGGCGGACAGATGTGGTATAATGTAATAAAAGATCCGGCGTGTGCCGGATTTCACAGGGAAAGGTATAAGTCAAAATGAAAAAGGAAAAGACAAAATTTTTTACACTGATACTGACGGCTCTGCTCCTGACCTCCTGCGGGGGCGCGGCGCAGACGCCGGATGTGACCGGCACTACCGACGGCGGGAGCGATACGGTCAGCTCCGCGACGGACGAGACGGAGTCCCCTCTGCCGGAGCGCGACTACGGCGGATATGAGTTCCGTATGTTCATCCGCGGCGACGACGCGTTCATCCCGGATATGTGGGCGGAGGATCTTGACGGTGAAACGATGAACGACGCTATCTTCGAGCGTAACCGCCGGGTGTCCGAGACGTATGGGGTGAATTTCAAAATGTTCAGCGTGAGCGGCGACGACGAGGGCAAGGAAGCGATGAACACGATAATGGCGGGCGACGACTCGTATGATATTCTCGTATGCCACGCAAGACGTCTGTCGCAGTATTCGCACAACGACCTGCTGCTCGAGTGGAACGACAATCTGCCGTATATCGACCTTGACGGCGAGTGGTGGAACCAGGACGCGCGGGATAATCTCTCGATAGCGGGCAAGCTTTATACCTGCGCCGGAGATATCAGCTACATGAACCTCGGCGCGGCTGACTGTATGTTCTACAATAAGCGTATTCTCGCGGATATCGGCGCGGATGATATCTATGACACGGTCCGTGATGGCAACTGGACGCTCGACGTCTTCTCGGAGCTTGTGAAAAAGGGCGCGTCCGACCTGAACGGAGACGCGAAGATAAGCGAGGAGGACGACCGTCTCGGCTATGTGACGACAGAGTGGATAGGTCCGATACAGGTTCTCTACTCCGGCGGTCAGAGAATATGGAAGAAGGACGACGCGGGAAAGGTGTATCTCTCCCTGAATACCGAGCGCACGGTCGATATATTTGACAAGTTCTTCAAGATGACAGATTCCGACTCGGCGTATATCATCCCGGACTGGCGTTCGGAGAGGCTCGTGGAGTTCTTCACGACCGGAAGATCGCTGTTTGTCGACATGAACGTCAAGAATGTCGCGCTTTTCCGCGGCATGAACGACGACTTCGGAATTCTGCCGTGGCCGAAATTCGACGCGGCTGAGGAGAAATACCGCGCGAACGTCGACGCCGGCTGCAATATGGTCGCGGTTCCGGTGACGAACCCGGATCCGGAGCGCACTTCGATAATAATAGAGGCGCTCTGCCGCGACGGAAGCAAGAATGTCATGCCGCTCTACTATGAGACTGTCCTTCAGTCGAAATACACGCGGGACGACGATTCTGTCCAGATGCTTGACATAATCAGGGACGGCAGAGTCTTTGACCTCGGGTACTATTATTGGGACGTCATGAGTCTGTTCAACAGCACCGGCAGGGATCTCTCGCTCGACGCGGATCACAATTTCCCGAGATATTACGCGGAAAAGGAATCAATGGCGAAGGCGAAGATTGACGAGGTCAACGAGCACTTCTTCGAGGGCAGATAAGAAGACAGCGCGGGCGATCACTGCCCGCCGCCGGAAGCCCGATCTGCGCGGTTTTACATAATAAATACAATTCCGACTTGACAACACGCCGGACGTGGTATATAATAATACTATCGTCCGGCTTTTTGCCGTCCGTACGCGGAGGGAGACGGGATGAAAGGCTGACTTCGCGAAAAACCGGATTTATTTCATGTACGAGGAAGGAACGGGAATCTTAATGTATGGCATAGTGTTTGTCTGTCACGGAAATATCTGCCGCTCGCCGATGGCTGAGTTCATCCTGCGGGATCTTCTCGCGAAGAGCGGCGCGCGCGGCAATTTCATCATAACTTCCCGCGGGGTCTCGGACGAGGAGATACGCCGGGGAGTCGGCGCGCCGGTTTATCCGCCCGCGGCGGCGGAGCTTGAGGCGCACGGAATCGACTGCCGCGGGAAGCGCGCGCAGAAGCTCAGCCCCGCCGAGTATGGCTCGAACGATCTCATCGTCTGCATGGACGCCGGAAATGTCCGCGAGGCGCGCCGGATTTTCGGAGGCGACCCGGAGAAGAAAATACGCCGGATGATGGACTTCACGACCCGCCCGGGAAACGTCGCCGACCCGTGGTATTCAGGCAGATTCGATATAACCTACCGCGACATCCGCGAGGCGTGCGAGGGAATCGCCGCGTATATCGTCCGCAACCGCATTTTTTGATGAAGGGAAAAATAAATGGAAAATGAAATAATACACGACCCGATAATTCTGAGCGCGAAGTGCGCTCCCGTGACCGGAACCGACGAGGACATCGACGACGCGGTCGCGCTTTCCGAGGTGTTACTCGAAAACAGCGACCGCTGCGTCGGGCTCGCCGCGAACATGATCGGTATCCGGAAACGGATCATCGTCGTGCTGTGTGACGGGTTTCCGCTCCTGATGCTCAACCCCGAAATAATCAAAAAGTCCGTGCAGTACGACACCGAGGAGGGCTGCCTGTCGATTCCAGGCGTCCGGAAGACCCGCCGGTACAAAAAGATCAAGGTGAAATACCTCGACCTCGACATGAAGCCGCGCATAGCAACATATGAGGGCGTCACCGCGCAGGCGATTCAGCATGAGATCGACCATCTTGACGGAATATTGATATAATAAAAAAGACCGCCTTCCAAGGCGGTCAGATGTTATATCAACGGTTACGCACAATCCTGTAGGGGCGTCAGTCGCTGCGGCGACCGGTCGCCCGCTTTCGTTTGTTGCCCGCTGTTCTTTTGTCTTTACTTAATCTTCCTTAACCGGAATCGGGTCCCCGTTCCTGTCAAACAGCGGCAGCTTCTGCACATAGCTGATCCCCGGAAGTCCGATAGCGTCGCCTTCCGCGAGGATCGCCATTCTTCCGACGATGTTGCCGCCGGCGCGGTTGACAAGCGCTTCGAGCGCGTGGAGCGATTCTCCGGTTGATATTACGTCGTCGACTATGAGTACGCGTTTGCCGCGGAGCTTCTTTTCGTCCTCTTCGTCTATGTAGAGGGTCTGGACCTTGGCGGTGGTGATCGACTTGACTTCGACCTTGATGACGTTTTTCATGTAGAGCTTGGGGGCTTTTCTGGCGAGGACGTAGGTGTTCTTGCCGGACTGGCGCGCCATTTCGTGCGCGAGCGGGATGCCCTTCGACTCGGCGGTGACGAGAATGTCGAAATCGGGAGCCTTGTCGAGCAGGGCCTTCGCGGAGACCTCGGTGAGCTCGACGTCGCCGAAGATGACGAACGCGCCGATATAGAGGTCGTCGGACAGCGGGCAGAGCGGCAGGTCGCGCTTGAGACCCGCGACATCTATAGTGTAGAATTCTTTCATAATGTGATCGTTCCCTTCTGAAAAATATATCTCTGGTCTTTCCCGGCGGAAAAATGATGTGCGCCGGTAAAACATTTCGCCTGAAAACAACAAATTATATTATACCACATCCGGAGCAAAAATGGAAGAGTTTAGCGAAAAATATCCGGTAAATTTTTTTGGAACTTTTTTGCCGGAACCCCTTGAAATTTGACAGAATATGTGCTATAATAGGTTGTAAATAATTTTTTACGTCTTTGAAAGGAGTTTCCCAACATGGAAAAGTTTTTTAAACTCAAGGAAAACGGCACCAATGTGAAGACGGAATTCATGGCCGGTCTGACCACCTTCTTCGCTATGGTGTACATCCTGATGGTCAACGCGAATATGTTCGCGAATCCGTTCGGCGACGGCACACCGGTGCTCGGCGTATCTTACGGCGCGATTTATATCGCAACCGCCATTTCGGCTATCGTCGGTACTGTACTGATAGGTCTTCTCTCCAACCTTCCTCTCGCGCAGGCGAGCGGCATGGGTCTTAACGCGTTTTTCGTCTATACCTGCTGCGTTGGCTTCGGTCTGACCTACGCGAACGCGCTGGTGCTTGTGCTTATGGACGGCGTTGTCTTCATTCTTCTCACCGTCACCGGTCTCAGAAAGAAGATCTTCACCGCGATTCCTGACGCTGTCAGAAAGTCAATTCCTGCCGGCATCGGTCTGTTCATCGCGTTCCTCGGTCTCCAGAACGCGAAGATCGTCATTCCATCCACTTCCACCGGCGTCACGCTCGGCTCGTTCAACCTGCTCGCTGTTGAGTGGGGTTCGGTCATGCCGATGCTTGTGACCATCGCGGCTGTCGTCGCAATCGCCGTCATGTCGAAGAAGAATGTCCGCGGAGCAGTTCTGTGGGGCATCCTCGGCGGCGCGGTTCTCTACTATCTGCTTGGTTTCACCGTTCCGGGCTTCTATCCGCTCGCTATCTCGGTGACGAGTCCGTTCACCGCTTTCGGCGAGTTCGGTTCTGAGGCGTTCCTCAAAGTCTTCACCGAGGGCTTTGATTTCTCCCTTTTCGCTGCTGAGCACGGAACCGCTAACCTTGTTCTCACGATCATCACGACCGCTCTCGCGTTCTGCATGGTTGATATGTTCGATACCATCGGCACCCTGTACGGCGCCTGCGCGCGCGGCAATATGCTGACCAAGGACGGCGAGGTCCCGAACATGGATAAGGCAATGCTCGCTGACGCTATCGCTACCACTACCGGCGCTGTCTGCGGAACTTCCACCGTCACGACTTTCGTCGAGTCCTCCGCGGGTGTCGCTGAGGGCGGACGTACCGGTCTTTCCTCGATGTTCACCGCGCTGTTCTTCTTCATCGCGATGTTCCTCTCCCCTGTCGCACAGCTCATCCCGAGCTGCGCTACCGCGGCTGCCCTGATTTACGTCGGCGTCCTGATGATGGCGTGCGTAAAGGAAATGGACTGGCACGACGCAGAGGTCGCCGTCCCGGCGTTCCTCACGATGGCTATGATGCCGTTCTCCTACAACATCTCCTACGGTATAGCTTTCGGTCTCATCTCCTACGTGGCGATCAAGCTCTTCACCGGCAAGGCAAAGGAAGTCAAGGTCGGCACTTGGGTTATCATGATCCTGTTCTTCCTGATGCTGTTCTTAACACACTGATTGATCAGCAAAATGACAATGAAAACCCCGGAGCGTCGGCTCCGGGGCTCTTTTTTTATCTCTCGGCACAAAGCCTGTTGATCTTATTCCTGAGCTTATGCAGCGCGTCCGCGTCCGGAATCAGCGTATTACTGATCTTCCCGCCGAGCGTTTCCTCGCAGATTTTCAGTGTCTCTTCCCTGCCGATCTTTTTCTCGAGCAGCTTCAGCGCTCTGAGATCGTCGAACGCCTCGCCCATCAGCTTTTCCCTTATCGACGGCACGACGTGTCTCCCGCCGGTGACGGTCGGGTACGGCAGACAGCAGTCGCCCGCGTAGAGCTTGTACCCGTTCGGCGAAACTCTCGGGTCGACCATCCCCGCGCTCAGCCGGTCATAGCAGTAGTTGTAGCCCCAGTGAAGGAATCCCTTCGCGCCGTAGTACCACATCTGTACGCCGAGCACTCTCGTCCGCGCCGCGGTGTTTGTGATGAGCCGGTTTGTCGAGTTCTTCTCGTAGTACCCGCCGGTGTAGTAGACCCAGAAATCCGGGCATTTCCCGAAGAAATTCTCCGCGAACGGCATATCGACGACCGGCTGCCCGACAAGCCCTTTTTCCCAGAAGTCTATGTGCGACATGGCGTCCGCGGTCAGATATCCGTCAAGCAGGTCGCGGACAACTCCGACGGCTTTCGCGTAGGACTCAAGCTGCTTCGGCACCGGTTCGTCCGAGATGTGGAATATCAGCCGCTTTTCGATCCCGACCTCCTTCGCGAACGCGAGGAACGCCATGAGATAAGCGCGTATGAACCCGGAGTATTCCTCTCCCGCGGCGTCGGTCTCCTGCCCGAAAATTCTTGTCCCGTCTGACAGGTAGATGTTCGGTGCGTGGTACGCGCCCCACTGTGAGAAAAGGTGACAGTGCTCGAACCATTTTATCCCGCATTTGTCGGCGTGCTCTATGAATATTCTCATTCTGCCGAACCCGAATTTCCACTCCCCGTTCTCGCGTGAGATGTCGACGAGCTGCACGTTCATCCGCTCCGACCCGATCGGCGTGTCGAGCGGCGGCGTGAACGCCGGGAGAAGCAGAGTGTTCTGCCGGTGCTCGGTCATGTTGCGTATGTATTCGTCAAATATCGTGTAAAACTCGTCGCTGTAGAGCTCCACATGGTGCAGGTCACAGAGGCAGTCGCAGTGGAACCAGTTGGTGCAGAACACGTCCTGCTCCGGGAGCTCCTCGTCGGCGACCTCGAGCGGAATCTCCGCCGTGACGATGTCGTCCGGGTCGGCGAGACTCGTCATTTTTACGGTTATCGTGCGCTTTCCGGGCGTGAGCGTTTCCCCGTGCGGGTTGAGCGTGAACCAGACCGGGAGCCACATATCGCCGGTGATGTTGATGAGGTTGTCGGTGTCCTTCTCGAAATACGCGTTGTTCCACGGCGCGTCGAGCTTTTCGACGACCGGCTCCGAGGGTCTCGGCGAGAGGATGTCCGGGAAAGCTCCGGGTTTGTCGCTCTCAAAGCCCTTTTCGCCGTAGACGTTCCCGACGCGGATGACCGGCGCGTAGTCGACTCTCCACGCCTCGACCGGCACGCCCCCGCAGACTGCGGAAACGCTGACCGGCAGGCAGACGCACCCGTCCTCCGCGCGGCAGAGCGCCTGAAACGAGAAGGTGTCGTTCCGAAGCATGATCTCGCTCCCGGTGAGATACGGCGCGAAGTCCTTTTCGCCCCGCTCCGGGAGGTGTTTGTATTGTGATGAAACGGTTTTAAGCTGCATTACTGCTCTCCTTTTGAGATATCATTTGCTATATTATACCGGAAACCGCCCCGGAAGTCTATACACGCCGGTGCTGAACTATAGCACATAATCGCTGAATCACGCCATTCTTCCCGTCCCCTCACCGGAGTATTCGTCGAGAAAATCCTCGGCGGACTTGCGCATTTTCACCGCAACATTGTCTCCGTCGAATATCAGGTCAATCCAGAGCCGTCCGAAGTATTCGTCGATGATCTGTACAACGAGCGACAGCGTTCTCTCATCCGTCCATGCGGCGGACGCGGCGCATTTGTAGAAGTTCCCGTGCGCCGGAACCGAGCCGACCTCGCGCGAATAGCCTTCCTGCGGGAATAACACGAAGCTGTTCTCACAAATCCCGAATTCGAGCGCCTTCTCCCCCTGCGCGTTTTCGTACACTATCTGACCGTCGTTTTTCCTGAGGTCGACGCGGAATCTTTTCCAGCCCATCGGGTTTTCGTTCATTAAAAACGTCCTGCCGTCAATTACTTTCCCGACCGGAGAATATTTCTCTCCCCGCGCGGCGAATAGTGTCATATTGTCGGCATATCTGTCAAGTGAAGCCTTTTCCGCATCGTTCTCCGGCAGCTCGCCGCCCGCCGTTTTCGCTATCAGTTCATTGAAGCTGTCGAGGATAATCGCGCCAGCGCCATTGACGCCCTGATTGTCGCCGTTGAAGACGAGGATCATGTCCTTTTCCGGAACCGCGACGGTGAACTGACAGCCCATGCCGTTGAAGAAGTACCCGTCGCCGTAATATTTCCAGATCTGGTACCCGTAACCGTTCCGCTCGTAATCATAGCTTTCGGACAATGTGGAGATGAGGCATGACCTCGCCTCCCGCACATACCCGGCGTCGAGGATCTGCTCCCCGCCGACCTTCCCGTCGTCCATGACAAAACGCATGATTTTCATCATGTCCCGTGCCGTCGCGAGAAGCGCGGAGTCGCCCCAGACGTGCCCGCCCGGGCATTTCAGGCATTTTACGCCTTCGGAGACGCCGATTTTGTCGAACAGTTTATCTTTCAGGTACGCGATGAGTTCCTTCCCGGTCACTTTCTCAACCATGGCGGCGAGAATGAACGACCCGGTGCTGTCGTACCAGAAGGAGCTCCCGAGCGGCGCGGCGGTTGTCGTTTCATGAAAATAAAACCGCACCCGGTCGTCCGTCCGCGCGGCGAACCAGTTTTTCGCGTGCTTCGGCGTGCTCATCATGAGCATCTGCCTGATAGTCTGCTCCGCTATTTCAGGATCCGGGATGTTTTTCGTCTCCTCCGGAAAATATTTCCCGATCGGGTCGTCAAGATCGACGAGCCTATCCTGAACCGCGAACCCGACGGCGATCGCCGCGACGCTTTTCGTCTGCGAGTACTCGCGGTGGAGAAAACCCGCGTCGAACGGCGGTATGTACTTCTCGAAGAGAATCCTGTTCCAGCGCGAGATGAGCACGTTGTGTACCGAGAGTCCGGCGTCATCGAGCGTCCTCAGCCACTTTTCGATATTTCCGGACGCGACACCGGCGCGCTCGGGCGTTGTTGTGATGTATTCCATTGCGATGATTCCTTTCGTCTCTGTGGACTGTTATATATCAATTGTACATTATTTTCGCGAAAAAATCAACCCCTTACGGCAAAAAAAATTCATCAATCCGCTTGACAAACGTAACAATATATGATATAATGTTCATAACAATATATCACGGAGGTCTGACAAGATGTACTCACACACGCGAACTTTCCTGATCTCTCTTTTTGTCCTGATAGTGACGATAGTCGCGTCATTCGCCGTCTTTTCCTGCGAGCAGAAGACGATAATCCGCGAGGAGCCGCTGTATTATTACACCACGTCATTTACGAATATGAACGACATACTCGTGAAGGATTACCCGGAGCTCGGCATCGGGAACGGGAATTTCTACCTCTCGACGGTCGGAGAATTCCTGTCGGACGGCACGTGGGCATATTCGACTTCGCATTCCGGTAATGAGGATGACTGGCCGAGAACGTTCAGCACTGTCCTGTTCACACCGGAGGACGGCGTCACCGTTCAGAGCTACACGATAGAGTGCACCGAGGAAGTAATGCGGTACGACAAGCAGCTCGGTGAGCGTATCGGCACCGGCGAGATGCACGACGTGACCTACAAATTCAAGGCGTGGGGCTTCAGATATCTCGGAAAGCTTCCGGACGGACGCTCGGTCGCGCTGACAGAGTGTCCGGAGCGCGGTCCGGACGGTGTCCCGACGCGTATGTCCGGCGGGGCGTCGCTCAGCAACACCTGCCTGAGTGTTTTCGACGAGAATAATGTCCTTTTGTCGCAGACTATGCTTTACTATATCGACAAGGATATTGTCTCGCCGGGGTACTCCATACATGGGTATCTGTCCTCTGACGGCACGATATGGATGACAAGAAGCAACGCCGACCGCGACACGGAGCTGCTGGCGTTCGACACCGACGGGAACGTTCTGTACAAATCGACCCTGCGCGAGTCGTTTTCCGGAAACGCGGGTTGGACATACGCCTATTTTGACGTCGTCCCGGACACGGACGGCGGGCTTTACGCGTACTTTTCCACCTCTTCCGGTATGCGGAGCACCTATGAGATGTACCGTCTCGCCGACCTGCTGACCCCGGAGGGAGCGGAACCGATAAAGCTCGACTGCGCTCTCGGCGGCAGCCCCGACCTTGTCGACGGCGACATGGTGTATTATACGAACAGCTACTGCACCTACCGCGGGGACACGTCCGGAAAGCTCGTCGAGCGGCTTGTCAACTGGATTGACATTGACGTCCCGAGCACGACGATAACTCACGTCCGCCTCGAGCCGACCGGCGAGACCGTGAAGAGCAATTCCGGCGACAACGCCGAGGCAGTAGACAGGATAACCCTGAGCTTCTTCGACTGGATAACCTACGATGCGTACATGACGGTCGCGGAGCGAACCGACACGCCGTACGAGAGCCAGAAGCAGACGATAAAGATAGCCTATGAGGAATCATCCGCCGACTCGGATTATTCGGACAGACTGCGCGGTCTCAACAACCTGCTGAACCTTGCGAGCAACTTCAACCGCACGAACGAGAATTACCGCGTGAAGCTGATTCCCTACACGTCGGACGCCGGGCTTTCCGCGTCGCAGAAGCTGATGCGCGACATAATGTCCGGCGAGCGACCGGACATGGTTCTCTTCGGCGGCACGATAACGCCGGACGCGTTCCTGAAGAGCGACGCGTTCGTCGACCTCTACAGTCTGATGAAAAAGGACGACGTGTACACGAAGAAAGCGTTCCTGCCCTGCGTCCTCGAGCCGTTCGAGACGAAAAAAGGCAAGCTGCCCTACCTCGTGCTGAATTTCCGTTTTGAGACTTTAGCCGGACTTGACAGCGTAATCGGCGATAAGGACGCGTGGACGATTTCCGACCTGAAGGAGCTTGTCTCCTCGCTCGGTCCGGACGAATATCTCGCGAAGATCGATAAGACCGACACGCCGTCGCTCGACTTCTTCGAGTGGCTGCTCCCGGCGGTCGTCGGCGATTATGTCGACTATGACCGCGCGAGGTGCGACTTCGGGAAGGATTTCGCGGAGCTGCTCGAAATCTGCCGCACAGCGCCGTTCATGTCGGTCGACGGAAGGCTCTCGACCGAGAATTACCTTGACGGCAGAGTGAAGCTGCAAACGATTGAGATCGAGGACATGACAAGTTTCATGTGCGACGAGCTGCTGACCTTCGGCAACGAGGACTGGGAAAGCGCCCTCGTCCCGCACAGAAAGAAGACGAATTACGGCGCGTCGCTCGTCCCCGATATGCGCGTGTCAATCCTTAAAGACACCGGCGCGGAGGACGGCGCGTGGACGTTCATAAAGCACTATCTTGACAACTGCGTCACGCAGTGGGAGATGATATATGACCGCCCGCAGCTGGCATATGGAACCTACGGCTTCCTCCCGACTTGGGCTTCGGCGGAGAAGATGTTCGAGGTTCTGAACGACATGACATATTACATAGGCGCGGAGCCGAAGGAGCTTGAAAACGGTGAGGAAGGAATCAGAGTCACCGAGAGGCTCGCGACCTACCGCCCGCCGGAGGAAAAGCCGGACATGAGCGTCGAGAAGGGAAAGAAGGACCCGGCGCTCAACGACCTTCAGAGACGTTGGGTTTCCTACCACAGCGCGGTGAATGTGCGCGGCTGTATCCGAATCGACTTCAGCGAGAAAGAGGAAACTCTCCTCCGCGACCTGTCTTTGAACTGCAAGACCCCGGCGTCGACCGACAGAAAGCTCCTCGCGATAATAACCGAGGAGGCGTCCGCCTATTTCGCCGGAGCGGTGGACATAGACCGGACGATAGACCAGATAACGAACCGCGTGACGACAATGTTGAAGGAATCCGAATAACAAAAGGAAACACGCGCATACATCAACATGCGTCTACACTTGTAGGGGCGACCATTGGTCGCCCGCCTCGAACGTTACGGCAAAACAAATGTCTATGCGCAAAAACAATGGGACGACCAAAATCGTCCCATATTTTTATACTCCGATAACCTTAATCCCGCTCCCGCTCTCGTTCTTCTCAATCTCGAGCCGAGCCGGAATAGTCTCCCGAAGCCTGTCGACGTGCGAAATAATCCCGACAAGCCCGTGCGTTCTCTGAATTCCGGAGAGCACCGCGAGCGCGTCGTTTATGGATTCCGCGTCGAGCGACCCGAAGCCTTCGTCGATGAACATCGCCTCAAGCCTTGTCCCGCCGCTCCTCGATTGTACAACCGTCGAGAGCCCGATGGCGAGACTGAGCGCGACGAGGAATTTCTCGCCGCCTGAGAGAGTCCGGACGCTTCTCCGCCCTCCGCAGGCGTTGTCGAGGACTTCGAGTTCGAGCCCGGCTTTTCTGACCCCGCCGGAGGTGTCGTCGGTGCGGTAGAGACGGTATCTTCCGCCGTGAACGCTCTCGAGGAGCCGGTTCGCCGCCGCCGTGACGGTGGTGAGCATGACCCCGAGAACATACCGCTGTAAGCTGAGCCCGGAGCTTGGCGAGAGCCGTTTCGCGAAGACGATGTCCGCGTCGGTTCTTTTCCGCTTTTCGCTGTAGTCGGCGACGCGTCCGGTCAGCGCCGCGTGAGCTTTCGCCATGTCGGAGCGCTGTTTTGCGACGACGGCGTGCTCGCGTCCGGTCGCGTCGAGAGCTTTTTCGGCGCGGTCCTTCGCGGCGCGGAGAGAGACAATATCGGGCGCGGTTCTGCCGCTCACTTTCTGTTCCTGCTCCGCGAGCGCCGTCCGGGCGTCGGTCAGGGACTGCGCGAACTGATAGAGCGACTTCTTGCGCTCGTCGAGCTCTTCCTTCGCGGTGAGGTTTGACAGGAGATCGTTCTCGTCCCGGAAACCTTCGCTGATTAAGGCTTCATTAAGCTTTGAGAGAGCGCCGTCAGCCGTCTTTTCCGCGTCGGCGAGGCGTTTTACCGCCGAATCGAGGTTTGCGGACGCTTTCGCGAGGTCTGACGTGACCGACTTTTCCCTGACCGAGACTTTCTCCTTCGCCGCCTCAAAGTTCGTAATTGAGGTCTCGTATTTCTTTATCTTCCCTTCAAGAGCCATCGTGTCCGGAATGTCCGGAAAGAGCCCGGCGCGCGCGGATTCGAGAGCCGTTTTCGCCGCCGCGAGGACAGTCTTCGCGGACGTGTCGGCGTCAAGAGCCTTCTTCTTCGTTTCCTCCGCGTCGACCCGCGCCTGATCGGCTTTCGTGACCGCGAGAGCCGCTTTGTCGAGCGCGCGGTTCAGGGTTTCGAGCTCTTTCTCGGTTATCTTCTCGTCGCCACCGAGGGCGGCGGGCGCCGGGTGATGGACGCTCCCGCAGACCGGGCAGGGTTCGCCCTCCCTCAGTTCTCCGGCGAGCCTTCCCGCCGCCGTGCGGTTGTATATGTGGTTCGCGCGTTGCAGGGCGGTTATCGTCTCGTCCCTTTCCGCGCATTTTTTCCGCCAATCCTCCCCGGCGAGCTTCAGCGCGTCTTCCGCGTCTTTCAGGTTTTTCCCGCTTTCAAGGACGGCTTTTTCCGCCGCGGCGAGCTCATTCTGTCTGTCCGAGAATCCGGCGTATACCGCCCGCGCGTCGCGGAACCTGACAAGCGTCTCGCTGACCCGGCGCATCGTCTCCTCACTGTCGGAGATTTTTTTCTTTTCCGCGTCTAAAGCGGCGGCGTCGGAGAGAGCGCGCTCATGAGCGGATTTCGCGCTGTCAAGCGCTTCGCCGGCGCTCTTTTTCTCGTCGGAAAAACGCTTGTATTCGTCGTACAGCGGTCTGACTCTCTCGGCGGCGTCGGCGCGGGAGAGCGCGGCTTTTTCGGCTTGCATTCCGGCTATCCGCGATTCAAGCCCCGCGAGAGCCTTTTTCCGTCTTTCAAGCTCCGCGAAATCAGCGTTTTCACCGAGAGCATTTTCGAGGTCTCCCGCCGCTTTTTCAAGCTCCTTCGCACATTTTCCGGCGCGTGCTTCGAGTTCTTTTTCACGTTCAGCCATAGCCGCAGTCTTTTCTCCGAGCTCGTCGACCGTCCCGCAGGAGAACGCCGTGAGCGTGCCGAGAATCGCGCTGTATTCGCTCTTCAGCGCGTCGTCCTTTTCTTTCACCCGCCGTCTTATCTCGTCGGCGGCGTATGCCCATCTTCCGGTTCCGAACAGGGTCGAGAGAATCTTTTCCTTCTCCTCCGAGTCCGAGACGAGCAGTTTCTCGAACTGCCCCTGCGGAAGTATCACAACCTGCCGGAACTGCTCGTAGCTGAGCCCGAGTATTTCTTCGGCTTTCTTCGAGACGGTGGTCTTCTTCGGGTTCTCGATGAGCGGCGCGAAGACTCCGTCTGTGAAAACGGCGCAGTCGTGCCGCTCGACGATACTCCCGCGCCTGCCCTGACGAATTTCTCGTGTGAAGCGGTATCTCTTCCCCCCGAGGTCGAAGATATATTCGACAACAGTCGGATCCTCCGGCCGGCAGAACTCGCACCGCATTGCGTCGAGCTCTCCTCTCGCCCCGCCGCTCGAGCGTCCGTAGAGCGCGTAGCATATCGCGTCGAGGATGGTGGTTTTCCCGGCTCCGGTCTCGCCGCAGATGAGGAAAATCCCTCTGGCGGAAAGCGGCGCGAAGTCGATGAACTGCTCTGTGACATACGGACCGAAGCCCTGAAATCTGATCGATACCGGTCTCATTCTTTTTCCTCCGATTTCATGACTTCACGGAAGAGCGAAATCTGCTCCTCGTCCGGTTTCTCGCCGTACTGCTCCTCCATGAACCGGAGAAGGATGTCGGTCTCGTCGAGTTTGTCGAGTTCTTCCGGCGAGATCGCGCTCATTTCCCCGCCCGGCTGAACGCTCATGCCGTAAAGCTCGCGCAGGAACGGGAACCTTTCGCGCGCCTCGGAGAGCAGCTCGAGCCCGGCGTATCTGTCAGTCACGGTGAGGCGCAGGTATTTGTCCGAAAGGTCGTCCCGCGACATTACCTCGTCGTATGTCCCCGAGATTGTCAGCCGCTCGTGGAGCTGCTTTAACGGCACGAGCTTTTTCTCGCCGGTTGACGTGTCGAGGATGACGACCGATTTCGTTTGCTTTTCCTCATTTCCGAACGAGTATTTCACAGGAGAGCCGGAGTAGACGACGTTTCCGGTCATGCTCTGCGGCTTGTGTATGTGCCCGAGCGCGGCGTAGTCGAAGCCGTCATAGACGTCCGCGGGAATCGCCTGAGCGAGCCCGACCTGAGCCGCCCTGTCAGACTCAGAGAGCTCAGAGCCGACGACGAAGGCGTGCGAGACAATGATGTTGAACCTGTTCCTGTCCGCCTTTTCGAGTATCTTCCGTGTGACGACGCGCATTGCTTCCTCGTCGCTCTTCGGCTTTTCGTCCTGCCATAACACGGGTATTTCGTCGCGCGAGAAGAACGGCACGAGCCAGACGTCCGCGTCCGTGAATCTTACCGGCGAGATATCCTTTTCAAGCCGCCCCGAAATGTACAGCCCCGACGCCGACAGCAGCTCCCGGCAGACCGCGAGCCTCGCCCCGGAGTCGTGGTTTCCCGAGATGACAAGCATTTTCGCGTGAAGCCCGAGACAGATTTTTGTCGCCGCCTCGTTCCAGACCCCGACGGCGTCCGCGCCGACCCCCGCCGAGTCGTAGACGTCCCCGGCGACGATGACGGCGTCGATCTTTTCTCCATTAATTATATTATAGAGCTGTTCAAGGAAGAATTTCTGATCTTCCATGACCTCGCCGGTCCGGTCGGGTATCCCGAGGTGCCAGTCGGAAGTGTGAAGTATCCTCATGAGAGCTCGCTTTCGGTGGCGAATTCGCGCGGGTCGATATCGAGGTGCCGGACGTGGCTGCCGTTCCGGCAGACCCGAATGACGGTTCCGCCGTTCAGCCGGCTGTCCCAGTAGCATCCGGCGCCGGTTTTGAGCGAGTAGACGAGCCTCACGCCGTCTTTCTTCATCATGAGGTCGTTTATATGGTCGTGCCCGACGAGGACGAGGTCGCAGAGCCCGACCTCGCGTATCCTGTCGAATTCGCCCATATCGACCGGATATGACCCGATGCCCTCGTATTTCACTCCGCAGAAGTCCTTGAACCCTTCGTTCCAGTACCCGGGGCTGCGGCTGTCTTCCCGGCTCTTCACGTCCTTCGGGTCGAATTTGCCGTTCCACGCCTCGTCGAAAGTGGTCTCGAACGTCTTGAACGGAATGTGCATAAGAATGGCGTGCTTTGTACCGATTTCCTTCGCGGTTTTCCCGTACCAGTCGAGCTGCGCGTCGTTCAGGTGCGCCCAGCGGCGGGAAATTTTGCCGTCCGGTTCGGTGAAGTCGTCCCGGTCGTGCGTGTCGAGCATGAAGAGCGCGTAGACAGGTTCCCCGTTTTCGGTGATTCTGATGACGTAGTTGCCGCACCCGAGCGCGGGGGCGTTCTTCTCGAAGAGAATGTTTTTCGCCTCGAGAAGGATGTCCGCCTGAGCCGAGGATGTTTCCGTCCCCTCCTGATTGTCGTGATTGCCGAAGACCGGCGCCCATTTTATGCCGTAGCCGTCGATAAAATCGCGGAATTTTCTGTAAGCGTCGTAATGCCCGCCGTAAGAGATATCTCCGGTGATTGTGATGAGGTCCGGTCTGACGCTCCGCACGAGCCGGTTGATCGTTCCGCGCAGGAGGTGGGCTTTCCAGCTGTTCCAGTCCTCCTCGGAGAGCTGCGGGTCGGTGAGATTGAGAATCCGGAAGGGGTGGTCCGGCGCTTTTTCGAGAGTGAACATGATACGTCTCCTTTGTTATTCGTTAATTCAATTATACATCAAATTATGCGCTTTGTCAAGTGAAACGGAAAAATGGCGAGGGCGGAACGTCTGCACGTCCCGCCCTCCCGGAGTTTCTTTTCTTTTCGATTCTTTTCTTCGTCTTTCTTTCGGAAAATATCAGGACTCCGCGAAATTTTACGCTTTGTGTCTTGACATCTTCCGATAAATATTATACAATATAACATGGGAAAAATCAATACACTTTTTTAGCGAGTAGGTGGACGAAATACCGACACATTTCATTTACAATAATGACGGCAGTCACAAAACGTCGCATTCGGTCAGCTTTTATGACAAGTCGAAGCGAAAGGAACCGGCGGATGTTCCGGATGATCAGGTGACCGGTCCCGACGGCTGTGTGCATGACGTTCCGCGTCCGGCGCCGAGGGTCAGCGCGAGCGAGAAGCCCGCGGGTATTCCGGTGGGCTGCGGCGGGACACAGGCGGAGCCGAAGATATATCACAGCGTCGCGAATAATTACCGGGTGGACGACAGGCAGCTCGTAGTGAACTGCACGGGCAGGGTCGACCTTCCGTTCTGGTTCCGTACGCATGAGATAAACGGGCGGCACGATTTCTATTTGATGTACCTGACGAGCGGCAGGATGACGGCGCTTGTCGACGGAAATGAATACGACGTGCAGGCGGGCGACGCCGTGATCTTCCCGCCGGAGCGGGAGTATCGCTACGAGAAGACGAGCACGGCGGACATACAGTACCATTGGGCGCATTTTTCGGGCTACAGCGCGGCGGCGCTTTTGTCGCGTCTCGGCTTCGGGATGTCCGGCGTGTTCAGGATCGGGATTGACGAGACGATATCCATGCTGTTCATGCAGCTGGTCGAGGATTTCATCATGGGGGACGGCTATTCGGAGCTGTCCGCGGGGGTGAAGCTCACGGAGATACTGATAGCGATCCGCCGCGCGCTCGACAGACCGCAGACCGACCGACCGGAGTCGATAGACCGCGTTTTCGCGTCGATAAAGTATATACATGAGAACTTCAAACGTCCGCTGTCGAACGAGCTGCTTGCCGAGATCGAGCACCTGAGCGTTTCGCAGTATATAGAGCTGTTCAAGAAGAGCACTGGCTCGACGCCGCGGAATTACATAATTGAGCTGCGCGTGAGGAACGCGTGCGACCTGCTTTCGCGCTCCGACCTGCCGCTGAAGGAGATCGCGATGACGGTCGGGTACGACGACCCGCATTATTTCAGCCGGATATTCAAGAATCACCGCGGCGTTTCCCCGGAGGCGTACAGGCGCGGCGAGACGAGGGATAGTACGGATGTCGGCTGAGTTGTCGGGAAAGGCTTCGCTGTCCGGCGTTACTCCGGAGGACGCGGCGAGGTTTTGTGAGATATCGCGGCGGGCGCTGATCGACGGCAGGGATTCGGGCGGCGCGGAGGGGTCCCCGCTGATCGGAACACTCGGCGAGAGGACGCTGCACGCGGTGGTGAAGGCGTATTTCGAGCCGGACCCGGCGTTCCGGGAGGTGAGGATCGGCAGGTACGTGGCGGATATCTGCCGTGACGGGCGTGTCATTGAGATACAGACGAGGAGTTTCCGCTCTCTGCGCGGAAAGCTGGGGGCGTTCGCGCCCGGCTATCGTGTGACGGTGGTGTATCCGGTGGCGCGCGAGAAGTATGTCAGCTGGATAGACCCGGAGACGGGCGAGATAACGTCGCGCCGGAAGTCTCCGAAGAGGGGGACGGTGTATGACCTGCTCCCGGAGCTGTACGCGCTGAGGCCGGTGATGCCGCTTGAGAATGTGGATTTCGCGGTGCTTTTCGTTGCCACCGAGGAGTACAGACTGTTAAATGGCAGGAGCCGCGACCGCAAGCGTTTCGGCGCGGAGCGAGCGGAGAGGATTCCGACGGCGCTCGGAGGAATCGAGCGTTTCGAGACTCCGGAGGATTGGTTGAAGCTGATTCCGGATACCCTTCCCGAGGAGTTCGGCACGGCGGATTTCGCGGGGGCGGCGAGGATGACGAGGTATACGGCTGGGAATTCGTTGAGGACGCTTGAGACGCTTGGGGCGGTGGTACGGGTCGGGAGGAATGGAAATGCGTTGGTTTATAAGAGAAATCAGTGATAAAAAATCCGGGATTATAAATGGCATTTTGCGTGTATAGGCGACGCTGCGGACGGCGTGGAGTGCGGACGTGTCCGCGGCGCTGATGGTTATTCTGCGGTGTCTTCGGTATTTTCATCTGTGTCGGGCTTTGTTTTTTTTCTTCTTGTGGGCGGTTGTGTCGGGATGCAGTCGACTCTGTCGCCGAGGAGTCTGAAATGGTTTTTGTGGCAGATGATGAGTCCGTCGCGGCTCATTTCGGTCAGTTCCGAGGAGAGGCTGCTGCGGTCGAGTCCGAGGTAGTCTGCGAGTTCTTGTCTGTTGAATGGGACGACAAAGTCGCGGCTCTTGTTTTTCATCGCCTGTTCGGAGAGGTAGGCTAGGACGCGGAGTCTTATTGTTCTGGGTTTTGTGTAGTTCATCCGCTTCGAGAGTTCTATACACTTCATTGAGGTGAGTTTGAGGAGGTTGCGGACGAGTTGCTGAGACAGGAGGTCGGCGGTGCCGGTCGCGTTTACGATCGGACCTATGTCGATTAGCAGGACTTCGGTATTTTCGCTCGCGACCGCGTCGACGAGCATCCGCTCTTCGGTGCAGCAGGCGTACGCCTCGCCGAAGATGTCGCCGGGTCCGGAGTGACCGATGATGGTTCTTCCGCCCCATATGTCGCTCATCTCGAGGTTGACGCCGCCGGAGAGGATGATTCCGGCGTGGGTGTTCTTCTCACCGGCGGGGAAGATGACGTTACCGCGCTCGTATGTTTCTTCCCTGCCGTTCATGCGTCTGACGGCGTCGGCGGTCTCACCGGCGGTCAGACCGGCGAAAAGCGGGTTTCTCTGGATAAGTGTGTTTTTGTTCATGGTGCTGCTCTCTTTTCTTTTTCTCGTCGCCGGCGGCGAAATTTTTTTTATTAATTGTTCTCACGGCAACAGACAATGCCGTGCGGATATGCTATAATATTATCACAAGGGCGAAAAAGCCCGATTAATAAGTGAGGTATGAATACAATGATAAGAAAAATCATTAAAATAGATGAGGAAAAATGCACAGGCTGCGGACTCTGCGCGACGGCGTGCCACGAGGGCGCGATCGGAATGGTAAACGGTAAGGCGAAGCTCCTGCGCGAGCATTTCTGCGACGGTCTCGGCGACTGTCTCCCGGCGTGTCCGGCGGGAGCTATCAGCTTTGAGGAGCGCGAGGCTCCGGCGTACGACGAGGCGGCGGTGATGGCGGCAAAGCGGGATAAGACGCCCGGGCAAACTGCGGCTCATCGTTTCGGCGGCTGTCCCGGCTCGATGCCGAGGAAGATTTCCCGCCCGGAAAGTACGGCGCGCGTGGTTTCCGGAAACGTGTCCGAGCTGACGAATTTTCCGGTGCAGATAAAGCTCGCGCCGGTGAGAGCGCCGTTTTTCGATGGCGCGGATCTTCTTGTCGCGGCGGACTGCACGGCGTTCGCGCGGGCGGATGTGCATGAGCGGTTCATTAAGGGGCGCGTGGTCCTGATAGGCTGCCCGAAGCTCGATTCGGTCGACTACACCGAGAAGTTGTCGGCGATACTGTCGTCGAACGACATAAAGTCGGTGACGATTCTCCGGATGGAGGTTCCCTGCTGCGGCGGGATTGTCCGCGCGGCCGAGGGAGCGGTCGGCGACTCCGGAAAGGATATTCCGGTGAGGACGGTTATCATCTCGACAGACGGTGAGATAATTCGATAAAGTCACAACTCGTTTACAATAAATACACACAATTCTGCGGCAGATGTGGTATAATATGGTTATATCACATCCCCCGCGGAGGTATGTAATGCCGAATTTCACGAAAAAGGCGATACGAGAATCATTCATAAAGCTCCTGAACGAGCGCCCGCTGAACAAGATCACCGTCAAGGACATAGTCGAGGACTGCGGCGTCAACCGCAATTCCTTCTATTATCACTATCAGGATCTCCCGGCGCTCCTCGAGGAGATAGTCTCGGACGAGGTGAAGCGGATCGTCGAGGAGTATCAGGAGATAGGCTCTATAGAGGACTGCTTCCGCGCGACGATATCCTTCGCGCTGAAGAACCGCCGCGCCGTCCTGCATATCTACAAGTCGATGAACCGGGAGTATTACGACCGGTACACGATGGAGGTCTGCTCGTATCTTGTCGGGCTCTACCTCGACCGTCTTGTCGGCGACCGGGCGATCTCGAAGAGTGACCGCGAGCTGATAATCAAGGTCTACGCCTGTGAGTGCTACGGTCTGACCTGCGAGTGGCTGAACGATGGAATGCCGGACACGATAAATGAGTCTATCATGCGCCTGTGCGATTTGCGTTCTGGATTGATAGAATCGATGGTCGAGAAGGCGTGCTCCGAAAAACACTGATATATCGGCGGGAGAAATCCCGCCTTTTTATTTTCCGGCGCTTGCACTATTTGTGCTTACACTATTTGTGCTTGCACTATTTGTGCTTGAGAGCTGTCTGCCCTTCTCCATCTGCGCGAGCTCCTTCTCGGTCAATGGCGCTGTAGCGTGCTTGTAAATCACGACCGCGGAGATGATGGCACACCCGAGCGCGACCGAGATCATCCCGGTCATCACCGAGTAACCGCCCCCGATGAGCGCGAACAGGATGAAGGTGAGTATCGACCGTCTCCGGTTCGGATATATCTTTATAAGTGTAGAAAACAGAATATAGAGCGCCGCGAGCACAAACACCGCCGGACTCATCGGCTTCGCGAACAGAAGCCCGACCAGAGCCCCGAAGGAAGCCGCGATAGCCTTCCCGCCTTTGAACCCGCGGAAGATTCCCATGGCGTGCCCGACGACCGGAGCCGCGATGGCAAGTCCGAAGCGTATGTCAAACGCGTCCGCCCCGACCGTGGTCAGCGCCGGTGGCGGGAACGCCGCCATCATTCTTTCCGCCGCGAAGACCGGCAGAAATCCCTTCCCGAGGTCGCAGACAAGGCAGAGTATCCCCATCGGAACCCCGCAGAGCTTGAACACGTTCGCCGCGCCGGGATTCCCGTCGTCCGAGAGCGCGCAGATATCCTTCCCCATGAAGACCCGCGGCAGCAGGTGACAGAACGGCACGCTCCCGAGAAAGAACCCGAGCGTGATAACGACAAACCACCCGACCCGCGGCGAAACGGCAGGCAGAAGCCAGATTCCCGCCATCAAAAGGACCTCCAGTTCAAAAAGTAAGTTTCCGGAACCACATAAAGGTTACAGATACACAATAAATTTACAAAGTGTCAATCAGTACGCACGCGGCGTTCATATGAAGCTCTTGACGAAATCGGCGATTTTCCCCGCGGCGTCCGGGTTGATTTCGCGGCGCTGGCATTCGATCATTTTCTGCTGCCTTTCGGGGCTTCTCGAGAGTTCGAGGGCGGCCTTGGCGGCTTCGAATTCGTCCTTTGTGTTTATCGACATTCCGCGCGCCTCGAAGAATTCGGCGTTCGCGGTCTCGCAGCCGGGAATCGCGCCGACGTGAATAAGCGGTATATTGGCGACCGCGGCTTCGGTGCTCGACAGACCGCCCGCCTTCGAGAGAAGGATGTCGGCGGCGTTGAACCATACGTTGACCTCTTTCGTGAACGGCACGGTGGCGATTCTGTCGTTCGC
>ENA-ORIC01001050-ORIC01001050.1-human-gut-metagenome-genome-assembly--contig:-NODE-1050-length-29371-cov-5.011129_pt1 | contig 29371 bp, 29 predicted proteins | sample MGYA00243023_ERZ508732 | MGnify/ENA primary metagenome ERZ508732 (study PRJEB26277, sample SAMN04329767) | human gut metagenome | biome: human-associated habitat | host: Homo sapiens | place: USA...
GTGTTCTACTTCGTGTGAATAAGTCATATTCTTTACGTTTTTTGGTAATAAAATAAATATTCGTAACCACGTGAAAAAGGTTAATTACCTTTTTCGCCTACAAAGTTAGTCCTTTTATTCTTTTCTGCAACCTGTTGCGTGCCACTTTTTGATATTAAATTAAATAAATTTATTGTGAGACAATATTTTGCAAACTAGAGTTGCCAAAATCTTTTTTCTTTCCACCGAATCACTTATCTTTGTACCTATATATATTATATAAAGATGAAAACGAGTAAAATAGAAATTAAGGACGAAGTGCTTCGACAGGGTGCTGAGGAAGGTATGGACGAATTTATTAAAGTTTTTACCGATAAGTATTTGGAAGTGACGGGCGGTGTGATTAATGCTGAAACAATGCCCTTGCTCAATGGTTACCAACATTCTTTGCTAGGCTATCATTTTTTTCGTGAAGAGATTAATGAAGGGGGCTTTATTCAGTTGATTCAAAATGGCTATGGGCCGTATCTTTTTGATAATCCTTTTGCTAAATCAATGCGTCTTTTTGGGGCGAAGGAATTCTCAAAGTTGATTTATACTGCCAAGAAAATTTATGATGAAAACCGTGCAGACTTGGAAAAAGACTGCGATGATGAAGAATTTATGGCAATGTATGAGCAATACGAGGTATTTGATGAACTGGAAGAGCAGTTTATGGATATGGAGGAACTTGTCACAGCACAGATTGCCGAGTATGTGGATAATAATATAGAACAGTTTGCTGAAATAGTGGAGTGATCTGGCTGGTGTTGTATTGTAATCTGCTTATATATTAAACTATGTGAGAAAAAGAGGAAGGTGGATAGGATTAAAAGCCTTTTTGCTTTTTATTGGATAGCAGTTGTCATACAAAAGAATATACAATCCAGTTATACTATAAAGGCTATATAACTGCTTGTTTTATTATTACACCTTGAAATAAACTGATTTTGAGTTATTAACAGAAGGGGATTTATAAGTTTATTATGAAAATATAGCAAATGAAATATATAATTGGATTGCATGCTTTAATATTTTTGATTGTGATTCTAATGGGATGTAATTCCACTCCTAATCGTTCAATATTACGACAGGTAGAATCTTATATGGAAGAACATCCGGATAGCGCTTTGTTTTTATTGAATAGTATTGCCCATCCTGAAAAATTATCTGGTCGAGAACAAGCTGAATATGCTTTGTTTTATACTCAGTCATGTGAGAAGAATTTTATCCTCCAGCTGAATGATTCTTTGATAAAAATAGCTGTTGACTATTTTGAAAGTCAAGCTGGAGGGTTGAAAACAGCACAGAGTTATTTTTATATGGGATGTATATATCAAAATAGAAATGAACATGCAAACGCTGTGCGAGCATTTATTAAAGCACTGGAAAATGCCCCTTCAAATATACGAAGTCGGATTTTGATGCAGATTCATTTTTATCTAGCTGAAAGTTATAATAATGAAGGATTATATAATGAAGCAAAGAAGCATTATTTTTTATCGTATGAAAATGCTATATATCGCAAAGATACTTTAGATATGTATTATCCCCTTCGTGGGATTGGAACTGCTTATTCATTTAAATTACAATATGATAGTGCCTTAGTATATTATAATAAAGCTCTTGAGATAAGTTGTAGAGCTAATAATAATGAAATGAAAGCTTATGTATTGTCTAGCATAGCAGGATGTTATGAAGCTAAAAATGATTTCGAAAAAGCTAATGAATATGCAACGAAAGTAATTAATCTTGGAGTTAGTGATTGTACTAATATGTATGAGGTAAAAGGGAACTCTTTGATGCATTTGAATAGATTGGATTCTGCTTATTATTATTTAAAATTGAGTGTTACGAGCACAGATTTGAATACAAAAGCAATTGCGTATTATCATTTATATAATTTATTAAAGAAAAAATCTTATTTGGAAGTGATAGCTTGTGCTGATTCCTTTATTCTTTATAAAGATTCTTTAATTGCAGCTCAACAATATGATGAAATTCAAAATATAAGAGAAGAGCATTTTCAAAGAGTTAAGGAACAAGAATTTTTTGTTCGACGGTGTTGGCTAATATTGGGCTTTATGTGTTTGTGCTTTATAGGAGCTATTATCTTTTTATTTTTGGAAAGGAAAAGAAAATTGCATTATGCTAGATTGAATCAAACATTAGCGGAAATGAAACTAGCGAATGTGAAAAGATATATAGAGGAAGAATTGGGTGATTCTGTGGAATTGGATGATGAACTCATGAAATTGGAAGAAAGTGAGTTGAAAAAATGCATTTGTGACTTTCAAAAAACTATTTGGTATAGAAGAATAGTGAATTTGGATGAGCAATATTTGTCAGCGAAAGAGCAAAGAGAACTGTTAAGTGATTTGTTGGCGATATTTCCTCATATAATTGAAAGGCTAAGGATGGAATATCCTACAATTAAAGATGTGGATGTTTATTTCTGTATATTGTCGATTATTGGTTTTCGCTTGAAAAAAATAGCCTTTTGTTTACGTACTAATGACCGTAATCTTAGTACTCGAAAGTCTAGGCTTAAAAAGAATTTGAGTAAAAAGTTATTTGAAATGGTGTTTTCAAATAATTGATTATTAATTACTTGTGACTGTATTGTGATACTTTTTGTAACTATGTTATAGTTATTGTAACAGCGTTTCTTTGCTTTTACGATATATATTGTTTTTCTTTAAAAAAAAAAGAAAATGTAGTTATGAAAAAGAAATTGTTTATGTTGCTTGTATTATGTTCTGTATCTATAGTTTTGTTAGGACAGACGAATCATGAAATTGCTATTAAGTCTGTAAATAGACCTTTGAGACCACGTTCTTTAGTAGAACTTCCTAAAGTCTATTTGAATACCCCTCTAATCAGTATTTCTTTTGATAGCATCACTTCTCTTGTTTTTGTTAGAATTATTAGCAAAAAAACAGGGGAGTTGGTAATCTCAACTTCTTATATGAATGTTTGTGATATACAAATATATCTAAGTGATAAGCCTGAGGGAGAATATTTGATTGAACTACAAGTTAATGATGATATTTATAGTGGTGAATTTTTATTATAAGGGTATGAATGATAATTTAGCTGAATTTGTTAAATCTTTAAATTAAACAATTATGAAAAAAGAATTTTTATTATTACTGTTTTTGTTCGCTTTTATTTCTTGTGAACAGAATGATGGTTTAGACTATTTAGATAGCTCTAATATTGAAAATATGCCAACAGCGGGAATAAAAAGTCGTGCAACTCAAAATATTGCAGATTTTGATCCTATTAAAGAATTAGAAAATATTCCGGTTAATATTATGAACGTTGGAAATAGTAGAAATAAATTCTTATCTTGTACGGAAAAAGGAGATAAAGTTGATTTGTATAAAAAAGATGATGGAAGTTTGAGGCAACGTTGGTATTTAAAAAATGGTAATATTATATTGGTAGGTGGTCATGTTGGAGGAATAGGGGCTAATTCTATATTTTTTATTTCATCTATAACAGATACACCTATTTTAACCAGTTCGATGAATAATGGATTTGTAGGCTCTTTTTTCAATTTTGTGCCGGAAGGGAGTAGCTATTATAAATTAGGAGCTAGCTCACGATTACAAGGAGGAATATTTATATCTCCATACCTTCAAGCCGAATCATCAACTGGTACGTCATTGAAATTTAAGGAATCCAGTACTAGTAATTTAGCTCTTTGGGAAATGCAGCCTGTGGGAGATTTTGAAGTTGTAAATATTGAGTATACACAATATGATGGAGGTGGTATAAGTTCATTGCCTATAACAGTAACTCATAGAACTGTTGAAAATCCAACAGCAGCAACTGTACATCGAGGCTATACTGAAACTACTCAGGTTACTGAAACTTCAAGATTTTCGAAAACAGAAGGGGTCTCAATAACAACGTCAACATCTCTAACCAAGCCTGTAGGAGGTCCCGGAGAACCTAATGAAGGAAGTATGACGGTAAATACCTCTGCTACAAGTAGCTGGAGCTTTCTTCAAGAGACCACTCAAACTAAAGTGAGTACAAGAACTGAAACTTTTTCTGTGGACGTACCTCCTTATACATCATATAGAATAACAACAATGCTTAAGCAGTATAACATGAATATAAAATATGTGGCGACATTGAGAGAAGGAGTTACGGGCAAAATGTTTAAGGTTAAAGGAACATGGACTGGTACTCAAGTTTACGATATGTATGATTTGGTAGAAGACTTGAATACAGGAAGAACATTTAAAATTTATGGAGATGAATCTTAATGTAAGTTAAAGAAGTATGGTGTCAGTGCAGTATTTAGGCTGGCATTTCATTTTTTCATAAAAACAATGAGAATTATTACATTTCTCGAATCTTTTAATTAATTTTGCAAACCCTAATAATAAAGAGAAGAAAATGAAAAAAATGAAGTTGGCAGTGTTCTTTGCTGCATTGGTATCTGTGTTGACTTTTAGTTCTTGTTTGGATAGTAATGGAGATGGACGTCAAGAAATGAGAGCAAATGTAACAGTTGTTGGTGACGAGTTGATAGGTTATAAATTGTATGCTGATGGTGGTGGTATTCTTGTTCCTACAGTGGCTAATATGAAACAAATAGGAGATTGGAGCAAAGTAAAGCGTGCACTAGTGTATTTCCAGCATCTGGATGATCCATTGCCTGAATTTAAGGAAGATACGAAATATAATGTTCAGGTAACCGGTGCGATTCCTCATATGGGAGTTACTCCGATTATTGACACTTATCAAAATGAAGATGCGGATACGTTGATGAAAAATCAGGATCCTATTACAGATTTCGCAATAGGTGCATATAAAGGATATGTAACAGTATTCGCTCAGTTTAATCATAACTCAAGTGAACCTGTATATTTTAATATGGGTTATGATAGCAGTAAGGATGTTGATATTGATAATAACACATTGACTTTGACATTATATTATGATAATGGATCAAATGATGTTTATAATAGTCAACAATATACATATTGCAGTTTTCCTTTCTCGTCTGAATTCTATGGTAAGTTTGCAACAGACTCTTTGGACTTGGTTGTGAAAGCAGCTAGCGATAGAGGCTCTAATTATACTGAGAAGAAAATAAAAATGGCTGTTAAAGATTTTATAGCTCCAAGAGAATACTGATAAATCATTATATTGCAAGTAGAAAAGTCCTCTTTTCCCTTTGGGAAAAGGGGATTTTTTATACCTTTGCAACTCATTGAAGTATAACAAAGGTAAATAGATTAAGCATTGAACTACAAAGATTTATTTAATAGAGTGGTGTTGCTGATTTCCTCTCCGGCTAAGGCTTGGGCAGAAATCAATACAGAAGAGGATAGGCGGAAAGTGCTTGGCACATTTGTTTATCCCATGATAGGATTGTGCGGCTTGTCCGTTTTTATAGGTACTTTTATTGGAAATACAGCAGGTGTATCTGCTTTTCAGATAGCAATGACCCGTTGTTGCGCCATTTTTGTTTCTCTCTTTGGAGGATATTTCTTGGCTGCTTATGCTGTAAATCAATTGGGAAAGAAATTGCTGAACCGAGGCGAACAGTATGAACTAAACCAACAGTTTGTGGGTTATGCCATGGTGGTGACATTTGTGCTTGATATTATCAGCGGTTTGTTTTCAATCTCCATTTTGCATTGGATACTCCAGTTCTATACCGTGTTTGTGGTATATGAAGGGGCACGCACACTGATGAAAGTGGAAGAAGCCAAACTGACCCGATACACATTGATTGCTTCGGTGATTGTAATTGTTTGTCCGGCGCTTATTGCGGCGGTATTTAATGAGTTATCTGTTATTTTGAATTGATGAAACCGACTCCTGTAAATATAAAAAATAAACGTGCGTCGTTCGATTATGAATTTATCGATACGTACACAGCAGGTATTGTGCTTACCGGAACTGAGATAAAATCCATCCGTATGGGTAAAGCCAGCCTGGTAGATACCTATTGCTACTTTGTGCATGGTGAGTTGTGGGTAAAGAATATGCATATTGCAGAATATTTCTATGGTTCGTATAATAACCATACAGCCCGCCGTGAACGTAAGCTGTTGTTAAGCAAGAAAGAGTTGCGTAAATTGGAAGAGGCAGGAAAAAATCCCGGCTTTACCATTGTTCCTGTCCGTTTGTTCCTGAATGAAAAAGGACTGGCAAAATTAGTTATCGCTTTGGCAAAAGGTAAAAAACAATATGATAAGCGCGAATCTTTGAGAGAAAAGGATGACAGGCGTGAAATGGATAGAATGTTTAAGAGATAGTATATATTGTGAATGGCTACATTGAAGCAAATTATTGACGAACGAATTCTCATCCTCGACGGAGCGATGGGGACAATGATACAAAAATACAACTTATCGGAACAGGATTTTAGAGGGGAACGGTTTGCACAAGTTGCCGGTCAGATGAAAGGCAACAATGACTTGCTGTGCCTTACCCGTCCTGATGTGATAAAAGATATTCATCGCAAGTATCTGGAAGCAGGTGCAGATATCATCGAGACAAACACGTTTAATGCTCAGCGGGTGTCGATGGCAGATTATCATATGCAGGATATGTGCCGTGAGATAAATTTGTCGGCTGCCGGAATCGCTCGTGAAATGGCGGACGAATATTCCCGAAAGACTCCCCATAAACCGCGCTTTGTGGCCGGGTCTGTCGGTCCCACCAATAAAACTTGCTCAATGAGTCCCGATGTGAATAATCCTGCAATGCGTGCACTTACTTATGATGAGTTGGTCGGTGCCTACAGGGAGCAAATGGAAGCATTGCTGGAAGGGGGAGTGGATGCTCTCCTGATAGAGACTATATTTGATACACTGAATGCCAAGGCCGCTATTTTTGCGGCTGAGTCGGCAATGCAGGCGGTGGGACGAGAAGTGCCTTTGATGCTCTCGGTGACGGTATCGGATATTGCCGGCCGCACGCTTTCCGGTCAGACTCTGGATGCCTTTCTTGCGTCTGTTCAGCATGCTCCTGTTTTTTCTATCGGCTTGAATTGCTCTTTCGGAGCCAAACAGTTGAAACCTTTTTTGGAAGGGCTGGCTGCGCGTGCTCCTTATTATATCAGTGCGTATCCCAATGCAGGACTCCCGAATAGCTTGGGGCAGTATGACCAGACTCCCGGAGATATGGCTTCGGAAGTGAAGGAATACATAGACGAGGGTTTGGTGAATATTATCGGCGGATGTTGTGGCACGACTGAAGAATATATTGCCGAATATGTTCCATTGGTGCAGAAGGCACGCCCTCACATTCCGGCAGGTAAGCCTGAGCGGATGTGGCTTTCGGGATTGGAGCTGCTTGAACAGACACCCGAAATTAATTTTATCAATGTGGGCGAACGTTGCAATGTGGCGGGTTCGCGTAAGTTTCTTCGTTTGATAAACGAAAAGAAATACGAAGAGGCATTGAGCATTGCACGTAAGCAGGTAGAAGACGGTGCATTGATTATTGATGTTAATATGGATGACGGGCTGCTGGATGCCAAGGAAGAAATGACTGTTTTTCTGAATCTGGTGATGTCCGAACCCGATATTGCACGTGTTCCTGTGATGATTGATTCTTCTAAGTGGGAGGTGATAGAAGCCGGGCTGAAGTGTTTGCAAGGTAAATCTATCGTAAATTCCATATCGCTGAAAGAGGGAGAGGAGATATTTATCGAGCATGCCTGTTTGATTAAAAAACTGGGAGCTGCAACGGTCGTGATGGCTTTTGACGAGAAAGGACAGGCCGACACTTTCGAACGGAAGATTGAAGTTTGTTCGCGTGCCTATCGTATCTTGACAGAGCAGGTCGGCTTTAATCCGCATGACATTATTTTCGACCCTAATGTGCTGGCTGTGGCTACGGGAATTGAGGAACACAATAATTATGCTGTTGATTTTATCAAAGCAACCGGTTGGATAAAGCAGAATCTTCTCGGAGCACATGTCAGTGGCGGGGTAAGTAACTTGTCATTCTCTTTCCGTGGTAATAATTATATCCGTGAAGCAATGCATGCCGTATTTCTTTATCATGCCATTCGGCAGGGCATGGATATGGGTATTGTGAATCCGGCCACTTCGGTGCTCTATACCGATATTCCTGCCGATGTGCTGGAACGGATAGAGGATGTGGTGTTGAATCGTCGTCCCGATGCTGCCGAAAGGCTGATTGAAACAGCGGAAGCTTTAAAGAATACCGAAACCGGCGGCAAACCGGCGGAACAGGAGTTATGGCGTGAGGCAACGGTGGAGATGCGTTTGCAATATGCATTGATAAAAGGCATCGGTGATTATTTGGAAGAAGATTTGGCGGAGGCGTTGCCGCTATACGGAAAAGCGGTGGATATCATTGAAGGGCCGTTGATGGATGGAATGAACAAAGTGGGTGAGCTCTTTGGGGCCGGAAAAATGTTTCTGCCTCAAGTGGTGAAGACTGCCCGCACCATGAAAAAAGCTGTGAGTATTTTGCAACCGCTTATTGAAGCCGATAAGCAGGAAGGAGTGCGCAGTGCCGGAAAGGTGTTGATGGCAACTGTGAAAGGTGATGTGCACGATATCGGGAAAAATATCGTATCGGTGGTGATGGCTTGTAATAATTATGAAATTATAGACTTGGGGGTGATGGTTCCTGCCGAAACGATTGTGCAAAAAGCCATAGAAGAGAAAGTGGATATCATCGGCTTGAGTGGATTGATTACTCCGTCTCTTGAGGAGATGGCACATGTGGCTGTCGAATTGCAACGTGCAGGACTGGATATTCCGATTATGGTTGGTGGTGCTACGACTTCCAAACTTCATACTGCTCTGAAGATTGCTCCTGTTTATGGAGGGCCGGTTATTCACATGAAAGATGCTTCACAGAATGCATTGGTGGCAGCCCGTTTGCTGAATGCTGAGTCTCGCCAAGAATTTGTGGAGGGAATAAACAGAGAGTATGAAGAACTTCGCAGCAAGAATAGTGCAAAACAGGTGAAGACTGTTTCTTTGGAAGAGGCACAAAAGAATAAATTAAACCTTTGGTAAGAAGATTTATCTTTCAAAGTATTTAGGGAATAATTGAAAAACTTCAAGGTCTTTTTTTAGAAGAACTTGAAGTTTTTTTTAAAGACGGAAGAGTTTTTTGAAAAGAACAAGGTCTTTTGGGAGGGTTGCTGTCACGAAAAACTTCCGCCTTTTAATTTATTTGATGTTTCACCGCAAATCGTTGAGCATGAGTGGAAAATGCCCTGTTATGCGTGAAACGTGCTTTTTATTAAAGTCCTTTTATAGTTGATTTAGAAATTCTTCTGCTTTGATGAGCGTCTCCGGCTTTCCGATATCTATCAATTGTAGGTTGTCGACGGGATAGCCCTGAATCCTGATGTTTTTGCAAACTTGCAGGTAAAAATCGATAATAGAATATTTCCCCGGTTTCATGCCTTTGTTCAGCAATAGCGGGTTGATTGCTTGTATACCGCTATAGGCGTATTCCCGGAACTTTCCTTCTTCGTATTTTAATCCGGCAGGTTTCACTTCGCCTGTGGTTTTATTTATCCAGCCGCACAAAAGATTGTTGTCATCAAATAGCAAGTAGCGGGAGGTGATTCGTCTGCTTACCAGCATGGTGGCGTATACATCAGGGGTTTGTTGGTGGAAGCGGATTAAATCTTGTAAATTGCAGTTGGATAAAATATCTACATTATGCAGCAGGATACCGTTTTTATCTTCATGGCAGGAGGATATGAAATACTTGCCGGCTTTTTCCAGTCCTCCTCCGGTGTCCAGTAATTCTTCTGTCTCGTCAGAAATATGGATGTCGACACCGAAATTATGATTAGCCTGCAGAAAATCTAGAATCTGATCGGCAAAATGGTGTACGTTAATCACTATTTCATTAAAGCCCGAAGCTTTCAGCTTTAATATGACATGTTCCAGCATGGGCTTTCCGGCTACTTCTATCAGCGCTTTGGGTTTGGTATCTGTCAGGGGTTTGAGCCGGCTTCCCAAGCCGGCTGCAAAAATCATAGCTTTCATAAAGTCGATTCGAATATTTGTTCTATGTTTTGTTCGCGGTGAATCAAGACAACCTTTACACCGAATTTCCGGTTTAAATGCTCAGCTGTATGTTGGGCCGAATAGACCGACCGGTGTTGTCCGCCGGTACAGCCGAAGCATACAGACAGGTTGCTGAACCCTCGCTCCATATATCGTTTGACCGACGCGTCCACCAGCGCGTATGCATGTTCCAGAAAAGGAAAGATTTCTCCGTCTTCTTCCAAAAAGCGGATAACAGGTTCGTCCAGTCCGGTAAAGGGTTTGTAGCGTTCGTATTTACCGGGATTATTTACGGCACGGCAATCGAATACATAACCGCCTCCGTTACCTGTAGGGTCGTCGGGTATGCCTTTTTTGTATGCAAAACTCATCACTTTAACCGTCAGTTGGCGTTTTTTCAGCTCGTCCTTGAATTGTTTCAATTCAGTCAGCTCGCGCAAGACAGAGCATAAGTAAGGATATTCGGGATATTCATCGCGCAATAACTGCCGCAGGTTTTCTATGGCATAAGGTACGCTTTGTATGAAATGAGGCTTTTTCTCAAAATATCCGCGAAACCCGTAGGCTCCCAATACTTGCAAGGTGCGGAAAAGTACAAAATGATGCAGTTGGCTGAAAAAATATTCTCTGTCTACCGGTTTGTATTTGCAAAGCGCGTCAATGTATTCTTCCAAGAGTTCTTTTTTTAAAGTGTCAGGATATTGGGCTTTGGCCTGCCATAAGAAAGAGGCGACATCATAGAAGAACGGGCCTTTGCGTCCACCCTGAAAATCGATGAACCATGGTTTGTCATCTTTAATCATTACATTCCGGCTTTGGAAATCGCGATACATGAAAGTGGCTGAAGAGCTGCGGAGCAGTACATCGCTCATCTTCTGGAAATCGTCTTCCAGTTTGTCTTCCTGAAATTCAAGTCCGGTAGCTTTCAGAAAACAGTATTTAAAGTAGTTCAAATCCCAAAGAATAGAACGTTGGTTGAATTCCGGTTGCGGATAACAATGGGAAAAATCAAATCCGTCGGCCCCTGCAAATTGGATGGCCGGCAGTAGGCGGATAGTTTTGCGGAGAAGTTCCTTCTCCTCTTCCGAGAATACACTGGTGGTGCGCCCTTTTTCGATGGCATTGAATAATAATGTGTCACCTAAGTCTTCTTGCAGATAGCATGTCTTATCTGCGGAAACACAATAGACTTCGGGAACAGGAAGACCTTTTTTACGAAAATGTGCGGCCATATAGAGAAAAGCGTTGTTCTCTTCGATGGAAGTACCATAAACGCCGATTAAATTCTGTGTTCCGGTGAGTCTGAAATAACGTCTGTTGGAACCGGAAGAAGGCAATTCGGTAATTGTCTCGGCAGCTACACCTGTGTATGTTTGATATAAATGCTGTAAATCTTCTATAATCATGACTTTAGTATTTGTAAGCAAAGATACCAATTAATATTGGGAATAAAAAAACGGGGAGCGACTTCATTTATTCGCTCCCCGTTTTTTATTTGATTTCGATTTCCTCTTTCATGTCTATTTCTTCTCCATGCATATCGGTAAACTTATATTGCAGGAATGCCAGACTTTGATCGGGGATAATCTTTATTCCGAATCCGTATTTCATTTGCCATTTACGCTTTAGCGACACAAGGCCTTGATTAACGTAAGCAGCAATATACGGGTGGATGTACAGTGTAAATCTCTTAATCTTCAGCTTATTGACCAGGTAATCAATTTTACTCTCCAATGTATCTGTAAAAAGAATGGATGGTTTGATGCTACCTTTCCCGAAGCAGGTGGGACAGGTTTCATCTGTAGTGACATCCATGGCCGGACGCACGCGTTGGCGGGTAATCTGCATCAGTCCGAACTTGCTGAGAGGGAGAATATTGTGTTTGGCTCTGTCTTTCTGCATATTTTGGCACATGCGTTCATACAGCTTTTGTCTGTTCTCAGCCAGGTTCATGTCTATAAAGTCAACGACAATAATACCACCCATATCACGCAACCTCAACTGGCGCGCCAATTCATCGGCAGCTCCCAGATTGACATCCAGTGCGTTAGCCTCTTGTCCGTTACCGGATTTGGAACGGTTACCGCTATTGACATCCACCACATGAAGCGCTTCAGTGTGTTCAATAATCAGGTAAGCTCCACTCTTATACGAAATCGTTTTACCGAATGAGGACTTGATTTGTTTGGTTATTCCAAAATTGTCGAAGATAGGAAGCTGTCCTTTGTACAATTTCACGATTTCTGCCCGTTCAGGGGCAATGAGAGATACATAATCCTTGATTTCGTGGAACACTGTTTCGTCATTTACGTAAATGTTCTCGTATGAAGGGTTAAATAAATCGCGCAACATGGCTACCGTGCGGCTGGTCTCTTCATAAACCAGTGCAGGAAGTTTGGCTGCTTTTTGTACTTTTGTAATGGTCTCTTCCCAATGTTTCAGCAAGACTTTAAGCTCGGCATCAAGTTCGGCCACCCTTTTTCCCTCTGCCACAGTGCGAACTATCACCCCGAAGTTTTTCGGTTTGATACTTTGCAACAGTTGCTTGAGGCGGGCGCGTTCTTCGCTCGATTTAATTTTTTGAGATACGGAAACCTTGTCATTGAAGGGGATAAGAACCAAATAACGCCCGGCGAAAGATAATTCGCAGGTCAGTCTGGGGCCCTTGGTTGAAATAGGTTCCTTTACGATTTGCACAATTACTTCCTGACCTTGTTGGAGGGTGGTTGAAACAGTTCCCTCTTTATCAATGTCAGGCAGCATAGTAGCTTTTGAAATTGGATAAAGTTTTTTGCGGTCGCTTAAAACTTGCTTCAGATACTTCTGATAAGAATGAAATTGAGGTCCTAAGTCTAAATAGTGAAGAAAAGCGTCTTTTTCGAAACCGACATCCACGAAGCAGGCATTGAGTCCGGGCATTAGTTTTCTTACCCGTCCCAAATACATATTTCCCACATTGAAAGAAGCACTTCTTCCTTCTTTTTGGAATTCCACCAACGCCTTATCTTCCAGGAGCGCAATGGAAATTTCTTTGGGTTGTACGTCTACTACTAGTTCGCTTGTCACTTTTGTATTCTTAAATTATTCACTTTTCTCATTAAACAAAGAACAAACCTGAAAGACATTTTGTTGCTTTGCAAGGTTTGTTCTTTATTTGTCGTCAGACAGACTACAAATTATTTTTTGCTTTTATGTCTGTTCTTTCTTAGTCTTTTTTTACGCTTGTGCGTAGACATTTTATGTCTTTTTTTCTTCTTTCCGCTTGGCATAGCTTCAAATTTTATGGGTTAATACTCTAGTTGTTTATTTTTTTACTGATAATGTAAATGTCTTTGCTGGCTTAAAAGCCGGAATATTATGTTCCGGAATGATAATCGTAGTGTTCTTTGAAATATTACGAGCTGTTTTCTGAGCTCTCTTCTTCACAATAAAACTTCCAAAACCACGCAAGTATACATTTTCCTCTCTTGACAAAGATTCCTTAACTGTATCCATGAAAGCTTCGAGTGTATTCAACACTGCTTGTTTATCAGCACCGGTTTTCTTCGTAATTTCGTTTACGATATCTGCTTTAGTCATTTCGCTAATAATTATTGTTATACTTATATCTTAATTTTTTGGACTGCAAATATATAGCTTTTCTAGCTCTTTAAGAAATATATTCAGAATAAATTTCCTAAAAAAAATGTCAGCTTTGGTTTTCTTGCCTTATTTTTGCAGAATTAACGCACGTTTTGTGCTGATTTGTAACGTTAGACATGGATAATTTTGGAGAAATACTAATAAAATGGTATCAAGACAACAAGCGTGATTTGCCTTGGCGCAGGACGAAGAATCCTTATTTAATATGGATTTCGGAAATTATATTGCAACAGACGCGCGTCGCTCAAGGTTATGATTACTATCAACGTTTTGTAAAACGTTTCCCTGACGTGTTTTCATTAGCGGCTGCCGATGAAGACGAGGTCATGAAATATTGGCAAGGATTGGGCTATTATTCTCGTGCCCGTAATTTACATGCTGCTGCGCGTAGCATGGCCGGTGCCGGAGGTTTTCCTAAAACATATAAAGAGGTGCTGGCTTTGAAAGGAGTGGGAGAGTATACTGCGGCTGCCATTTGTTCTTTTGCTTATGGAATGCCTTATGCTGTGGTGGATGGGAATGTTTATCGGGTGCTTTCGCGCTGGTTGGGGATTGAAACGCCCATAGACTCTGCAGAAGGGAAGAGGATTTTTGCGGAAGTGGCGGCTGAGTTGTTGGATAAAGCGCAACCGGGGATTTATAATCAGGCGATAATGGATTTTGGCGCGTTGCAGTGCACTCCTGCTTCGCCCAACTGTATGTTCTGCCCTTTTGTTGATACTTGTGTCGCCCGGCAAAAGGGGGTGGTGGATACGCTGCCTGTGAAACAGCATAAGGCAAAGGTGGCAAATCGTTACTTTAATTATATCTATGTACGCATGGGCGCGCATACATTAATCAATAAACGGACAGGGAATGATATCTGGAAGAATCTGTATGAGCTTCCTTTGATAGAAACGGAGAATGAAGTGCCCGAAGAAAAGTTCTATGCTTTATCCCGGTGGCGGGAAATGTTGGCTGAAGGCGAGACTCCCTTAGTCCGGCTGGTACAAAAAGGAGTGAAACATGTCTTATCCCATCGGGTGATTTATGCAAATTTTTATGAGGTTATTCTGCCCGAAGATTCTGCCTCTTTTGCACAGTATCAGAGAATTAGGATAGAAGATTTGCATAAATTTGCTGTTTCTCGCTTGGTAAATCAGTTTTTTTCGCTAATTTTGAAGCCTGATAATTAAAATGGAAGAAGAGAATGTCATTAAATAAAGTGCAATTGATAGGGAACGTAGGTAAAGACCCTGATGTGAGATATTTGGATAATGGTGTTGCTGTAGCTACTTTTTCTTTGGCTACCACAGACCGTGCATATACCTTGGCAAATGGGACTCAGGTTCCTGAACGTACCGAATGGCATAATATTGTTTTGTGGAGAGGATTGGCGCAAACGGCTGAAAAGTATGTTCGCAAAGGAGATAAGCTTTATATCGAAGGTAAAATCCGCAGCCGTTTTTACGATGATCAGAATGGTATCAAACGTACTATCGTTGAAATCTTTGCTGATAACATGGAAATGCTGACTCCCCGTACTGCTTCTCAGCAGCAAGGAGGATATATGCCGCAAGCTGCTTCACAGCCGGCATCGCAACAGCCTGCCGCCAATAGCAGCGTGACAGATGATTTACCGTTTTAATTTTAAAGAACCGGATGTTTAACTAAAACCAGATTCCTTGGACCCTGACTCGTATTTATGCCGCTTGGCGGATTTGTTTGACGGTGTGACCGTGACTACTCCTACTATAGGAGCAATTATAGCTATTGTATTAGCTGTTATATTATTGTATGCATCAGGCTTTGTGTCTGCTTCGGAAATTGCTTTCTTCTCTCTGTCTCCCGGTGACTTGAGTGAAATAGAGGAAGGGCAGACTTCTTCCGACAGGCGTATCAGTGCTCTGCTGGACGATTCTGAACACTTGTTAGCCACTATTCTGATTTCTAATAATTTTGTGAATGTGACGATAATCATGCTGTGCAATTATTTCTTTGCCAGCACCATCCATTGGGGAAATTCTGTCATACTTGAATTTCTGGTTATAACGGTCATTCTTACTTTCTTATTACTTCTGTTTGGAGAAATAATGCCCAAAATTTATTCGGCACAGCATACTTTGAAGTTTTGCCGTAAGGCTGCTCCTGTCATTTCTTTCTTGAAAACATTATTTTCTCCTTTGTCTGCCCTGTTGGTTCGCTCTTCATTCTTAATTAATAAATGTGTGGCGAAGAAGAACTATAATATTTCAGTCGACGAATTGTCGCAGGCGTTGGAGTTGACCGATAAGAATGAAATATCGGAGGAGAGCAACATTCTGGAGGGCATTATCCGTTTTGGTGGAGAGACTGCCAAGGAGGTGATGACACCGCGTCTTGATATGGTGGATTTGGAAATCAATACTCCTTATGCCGAGGTGCTGAAGTGTATTGTAGATAATGCATATTCACGTATTCCTGTATATGCCGAGTCACGTGATAATATCAAAGGTATTCTTTATATCAAGGACTTGTTGCCTCATCTTAACAAGATGGATAATTTCCGTTGGCAAACACTGATCCGTCCTGCTTATTTTGTTCCTGAAACAAAAATGATTGATGATTTGCTGCGTGACTTTCAGGCAAATAAAATTCATATTGCCATTGTTGTTGACGAGTTTGGAGGAACATCGGGCATTGTAACCATGGAAGATATCATTGAGGAAATTGTAGGAGAAATCAATGATGAATATGATGATGAAGAACGCACGTATGTGAAACTGAATGACCGCACTTATATTTTTGAGGCTAAAACTCTTCTGTCTGATTTCTATAAGATAATGAAGATAGACTCGAATATATTTGAGAGAGTGGAAGGAGATGCCGATACCTTAGCCGGTCTTTTACTTGAGATAAAGGGAGAATTCCCGGTGTTGCATGAACATTTGGATTATGAAAACTATCATTTTGAAGTGTTGGAAATGAACACCCGTCGAATCTTGAAAGTAAAAGTGATTGTTGACGAACCCCAAGTGGCGGAAGAAACGAAGTAATCATTATGCCGTTATATCGGAAAATTCAAGAAAACGGACTGCTGGTCGGGGTTTGGAAAACAGAGGAAACGGTGGAGCAGTTATTGGCTTTGCTTGGCAATATTTCTATGTACGAGAAAGACTTGGAGCATTTTACCTCTGATATGCGGAAATATGAATGGCTGGCTGTACGTGTATTACTGAAAACATTGTGCGGAGAAGAAAAGAAGGTGGTTTATCTTCCTTCCGGGAAGCCATATCTGGCAGATGGAAGTGCACATATCAGCATATCTCATACGAATGGTTATGTGGCTGTTGCCCTGCATCCGACCGAAGAAGTAGGAATCGATATTGAGAGATATGGGGTAAGGGTTCGTAGGGTTGTTTCTCGTTTTGTGCGGCCGGACGAAGAAAAAACGATGAATCAAGGTGATGAAGTGTATGTATTGCTTCTTCACTGGTCTGCCAAAGAAACATTGTTCAAGGTGATGGGGGTGGAAGGTGTAGACTTTATCCGGCATTTGCATATTTTTCCTTTTGTCATGGAAGAGGAGGGGTGTTTGGAAGCGCAGGAATATCGGACAGAGGAACAGTGGCATTATCGGGTGCGTTATCTGACTCATCCCGATTTCGTGCTTACTTGGACTATAAAAAAAATGCCAACGTGATTCCCATCAGGCTGGCACTCAAATAAACTTGGCAGAGTTTATTCTTATAAAAAATCTCTTTTACCTGATCATCTCTTTTGGGATAGCGAAACGGAGAAGATAGCGGATGCTAATCATCCTTTATGTTCAATGTTCCAAGCTCTTTCCTCGAAAGCTTCAGGATGTGAAAGTGTATAGGCAGGTCTTCTGACTTGTTTCCGCTATAAGCACCTTCCCGGAAATGCTTTCCAGTGGTTAATGGAGTTTGCTTATGCGTTTTGTGAAACATACAGCAGCGGGACTGTTCAGGATTCTCACCTGATTCCCTTTTAATCATTTATCTTTGACTAAAGATAAACAAACCAATACATTGCAAATATACTGCTTATCTTTAGAAAAACAATTAATTCTTTTGGTTTTTGTAAAGGGAGGAATAGAAATTTTGCCTTATCTTTGTGACATAATTTAGAGTAACTATGATTATAGCAGTAGACTTTGACGGAACAATCGTGGAACATAAGTATCCCGCAATAGGTAAAGAAATTCCTTTTGCCATAGAAACATTGAAAAAATTGCAGCAAGAACGTCATTTCCTTATATTATGGAGCGTTCGTGAAGGTCGTTTATTGGAAGAAGCGGTGGAGTTTTGTCGTCAGCGGGGACTGGAATTTTATGCAGTCAATAGCAATTATGCCGAAGAGAAAGATAAAAGCCGGTATTATTCGCGTAAACTGAAGGCGGATTTATTTATTGATGACCGTAATTTGGGCGGGTTGCCTGATTGGGGGGTGATTTATGAAATGGTGCACAATCGCTTAAGTTATGAGCAGGTATATCAAAATCTGCATAATGAAAAACGCCCTGCTCCTAAAGGTTTTTGGGCAAGGCTTTTCAAATAATAGGAAAGGTGTCCTTTTATTCTTTACACAGCGTAAAGATAAATTCCAGCCCCCCACCGGGATTATTCTTGGCAAAGATAGTCCCGCCATGCAGAATGACTGCGTTTTTTACAATGGCAAGTCCGAGTCCTGTGCCGCCTAATTTGCGTGAGCGTCCTTTATCAACTCGGTAGAAGCGTTCGAACAGGCGGCTTAAATGCTCGGGAGCTACTCCTATACCGGTGTCCGAGAAACTGAAATAGTAGAAACGTTCGTCTTCACGGAAGCAACGGACTGTAATTGATATTCCTGTACCGGCATAAGCGATGGCATTGTCTGTCAGGTTTCTGAAAATGGAATAGAGCAAGGAAGCGTTGCCGGATACAGTCAGTCCATGGGGTAGAAAATTGGATGCTGTTATTTGTTTTTCTTCCAATTCCAAGGCAACTTCATTCAGTATGTTTTGCATCATAACTGTCAGGTTGACTTGTTCAGTCTCTATCATATTGGGGGCTTCCTCCATGCGTGTCAAGACAGAAATATCACGTAATAAATGTGCCAGGCGATTACTTTGAGCATAACTGCGTTCGAGGAACGTATTTATTTTTTCTCGTGGCAGTCCCGGGTTATTGACTATTGTCTCAAGATATCCTTGTATGCTGCTGACCGGGGTCTTTAATTCATGGGCAATATTCTGAGTTAATTGTTTTTTTAACCGTGCCTGTTCTTCTTCCTGAGTGACATCGTTGATAGAAATTTCAAAGCTGTCGTCTTGAAAAATAATACAGTCTACCGAGAAAATACGACCGTTTTTGTCTATAACAATCGACATTCGTTTCTCTTCTTTGCTGATTGTGCGCTCTTTATTTTTGGCAATGAAATCAGTAATCGGCTGAAGTTCCGGAATAGAGAAGATTTCCTCTGTCGAACTCAGGTTTTTGTCCGAAATGAGGTTGGCGTACTGGGTAAAGAGATTATTAACCAGTATTTCTTGTTTCTTATGGGTAAAAACTCCTAATCCTTCACGGGATATTTGCAGGTGGGTTATCAGTTTCTCTCTTTCGATATATAAATCTTCTTTTGCCTGATGCAGTCGTCTGTATATCTGAATGATATGTTGGGAAATCTCACCCAATTCGTTTTTCGGAAATGCTCCTTGCAAGTCGGTGTCTATCGGTTCGTTACGATCAGCTTTCAAAGCAAATTGTTGCAACTGTGTGATTGACATCCCCAATTTATGTGTAAAACGGTAAAAGATAAAAATCAGCACGAGACTTACTATAAGCGTAAACCATACAAAATGGGAATCTGCTTTTAAATGACGCACCAAGCTGACACTATAGGGCAATGCGGAACGGATTATATAATTAGTGTTCGGATAATATTGGGCTGAATAGAAAAACTCTCCTCCTAAACTTTCGGATTGGCGATTAATGGAATAGCCGCTTCCTTGGCTGATAGCTTCCTTTATTTCTTCCCGGTTGAGATGGTTGCTGAAGTACAGCGGATTCTGTTCGATATTATCATACAACACTTTCCCTTCTTTATCAATAAGGGTGACACGCAATTCATCCAACGTATGTTCGTGTACATATTTATCTAAAAGTCTCAAATTCAATGTATCTTTTCCACGGAGAAAATCATTCAGACGGTCATTATAATTCTGTAATTGAGTGTTGAGCAGTTCTATTTTGTATTCCTTTTCCCTGCGATATTGAAATGCCATAAAGCAAATGGCAAAGACAAGAAACAATACAATGACAGAAAGAAAAAGCTTCTTGCTGAACGATAATACATGGCTGGATAGTTCAAGTGTCATGATAAAGCAGACTTTATTTATTGATATTCAAAGCAATATCCGTATCCCAGACGTGTTACGATACATTTTCCATATTCTCCGACTTTTTTGCGTAGCCGGGTGATATTCACATCGATGGTGCGGTCGAGTACGTATACTTCTTCTTGCCAGACTTTTGCTAAAATATCTTCGCGGGAAAACACACGTCCCTGATTTTGCAATAGGAGCAGCAGAATCTCAAATTCTTTTTTGGTAAGAGAGACTTCAATACCGTCAATACTTACTTTCTTTTTGGTCATATCAAGTATCAATCCTTTATAAACCAGTTGTTGCGGAGCTTCTTTTTCGTTACCCGATGCTGTGCGACGCAACACCGCCTTGACACGTACCATTACTTCGCGCAGGGAAAAAGGTTTTGAAATGTAGTCGTCAGCTCCCAAATTGAAGCCGGTCACGGTATCGTTTTCTGTATCTTTGGCAGTAATGAAAATGATAGGAATAGTGGCGGTGGCTTTATTTTTTTTGAGCATACTTGCCATCTTGAAACCTGAGATCTCACCCATCATGACATCCAATAAAAGGAGATCGTATTTAGTGAGATCCGTTTTTAAGGCTTCTTCGGCAGAGTTGGCAGTATCTACCAAATATCCTTCGTTTTCCAAGTTGAATTTAAGAATCTCACAGAGATCCTCTTCGTCATCAACTACTAAAATGCGGTAATCATTCATGTCGTTCCTCTTTTTATTTACTACAAAACTAATCTTTTCTTGTTTCGCATTGCAAAGATGGAGCGTTTTTATTACTATTTAATGAAACAAATATTACAAATGTGTTACATTGTAGGTATGGTAAACTCACCGGCAACCGGAATACTCATTTGATGCCGTATCTCACTTTCATTTTTGCCATGACCCAAAAGAAACATTAGTTTTGTAAGAACGGACTCTACTGTACTGTCATATCCACTGATAACTCCGGCATCGAGCAAATGAAGTCCGGTTTCATATCTTCCCATCTCTACACTTCCTGTAGAACATTGGGAAATATTGATAATGACGATACCACGGTCGGTAGCTTCTTTCAGTAAGTCAATGAACCAAGGTTTTTGTGGAGCATTACCCGAACCGTATGTTTTAAGCACCACTGCCCGCAATCCGGGGGTATGAAGTATGTTTCGTATCATATTTTCCTGAATACCGGGAAAGAGTGTCAGGATGACGACATTGGTGTCGTACAGATAGTGGGGCTTTAGAGCCACATTGGGATTTGCTTTATGAATACGGTCATATTCATACTTGATATGAATACCGGCTGTAGCAAGTGATGGATAATTATATGAACGGAAAGCATTAAAGTTTTCTGCATTAATTTTTGTCGTTCTGTTGCCGCGAAGCAAGTGGTTTTCAAAGAAGATACACACTTCGGGAACGATGGCTGTACCATCGGGGTGTTTGGCAGCGGCAATTTCAATGGAAGTGATAAGATTTTCTTTGCCGTCGGTACGCAACATGCCAATGGGAAGCTGGCTACCTGTCAAGATGACCGGCTTACTTAAATTTTCCAACATGAAACTAAGGGCAGAAGCGGTATATGCCATGGTGTCTGTTCCGTGAAGAATGACAAAACCGTCAAAATTATCATAATTGTAAGCGATGATTTTTACCAGTTTTGCCCATAAAGAAGGTTCCATGTCGGAAGAATCGATGGGAGGATTAAACTGATAGGAAGAAATGCGGTAATTGAAACGTTTTAACTCCGGAACATTCTCTTGAAGTTGATCAAAATTGAAGGCTTCTAAAGCACCTGTTTCGGGATTCTCAATCATACCGATCGTACCACCTGTATATATTAGCAAAACGGAAGGATATTCACTCTTTATCATAAGTATATCTGATTGGATTATGGCACAAAGATACGGAATATGTGGAAATATGGCAAAATTAAGATGGAGAAATAACAAAATGTTTTTGCTGTTTCTCCATGCATTTGTTTAAATAGTGCTTCTCCTACTCGTTGTTTAATGCTTTGAGCAACTTGTCGGTTGCTGCTTCAGCATCTCCTTTTTCATCACCAAGTAGCGTAACGAACTTGCTTCCGATTATTGCTCCTGCTGCATTGGCAGAGGCTGTTTCAAACGTCTGTTTATTTGATATTCCGAAACCTATCATTCGAGGGTTACGCAACTTCATAGCTGCAATGCGTTGGAAATATGCCTGCTTCTGTGTACCGAAATCTTTCTGTACACCGGTAATGGCTGCCGAAGATACCATATATATAAATCCATCTGTATGTTCGTCAATCAGCCGGATGCGTTCTTCACTTGTTTCAGGTGTAATCAGCATAATCACTTTTATATCATATTTTTCTGCAATGGGGCGATACTCATTCATGTAATCTTTGAAAGGAAGGTCGGGAATGATAACTCCGTCGATACCAACCTCTTTGCAGGTACGGCAGAAGGTTTCGAAGCCGAATTGCATGATAGGGTTTAAATATCCCATTAAAATAAGAGGAATCTGTACTTTGTGGCGAATATCCTTCAGTTGCGTAAAAAGGAGTTGTAGTGTCATGCCGTTTTTCAATGCCTGTGTTGCTGCATGTTGGATAACGGGGCCGTCTGCCATCGGGTCACTGAAAGGAATACCTATTTCAATCATATCGATTCCTTTACTTGCCAGTGTGTTGATAACGTTTGCAGTACCGTCTGAGGTAGGATAGCCGGCACAAAAATAAATGGATAAAATATCTTTTTGTTTTGTGCTGAATAAATTATTAATTCTGTTCATTCTATGTTAGATTTGATTTGTTTGATAAATGTGTTTAATAGCGTTGTATCCTTTTTGCCCGGAGAGATTTCGAATCCGCTATTGAGATCGATGCCTGCCCATGCAGGATGGCGGAATTCTTTCAGAGAATGCAGACTGTCGGGCTTTAGTCCGCCGCTTAGCAGAAAAGGAGTGGAACCATGATACGCCGTAAGCACTTGCCAATCGAATGTTTTTCCCGAACCGCCATAACCGGTACAGGCTGTGTCGAACAGGAAGTAGTCGCAGACATTTTCATAGCAGACAGTAGATTTCAAATCACTCATTGAGGCAATAGGGAATACTTTGATAACCCCCAGTCCGGCACGTTTCAGGTTGAGACATTGTTCGGAAGTTTCTGTTCCGTGCAGTTGGATATAATGAAGGTCGAATTCTTCCGCTTTTTGTAGGATGGCGGGTGTTACTTCATTGACAAATACGCCTACACGCTTGCATCGCTCCGGCAGGTAAGCCGGACGGAGAGAGACATGACGGCTGGAATGGGGGAAAAAGATAAATCCCATCCAGTCCGGACCGGTCTGTTCTACGGCGCGAATGTTGTCGGGCTCGCGCATGCCACATACTTTTACAATCATTTTGTCAATATGATTTTTATAACTTACTGATAAACTCTTTCAAAGCATTTCCCGGTTGAGGTGTCTTCATGAAATTCTCTCCAATCAAGAAACCCCGAAAGCCGGCTGCACGTAATTGTCGGACAGTCTGTGGGCTGGAAATGCCACTTTCGGAAACAAGTAACATTTCTTTAGGTAACTTCTCTGCCAGTCGGAAGGAGTTTTCCACGTCTGTATGGAAAGTTCCCAGATTGCGGTTGTTCACTCCCACCATATCAATGTTGTCTTCTATGTATTCCAATTCTTGTTCACTATGAATTTCGAGAAGTACTTCCAATTTCAGTTCGTGCGCTTTGGCCGCTAACATACTGCATTGCTCTTTTCTGAGTGCCGCAGCAATCAGAAGAACTGCATCTGCCCCTACGATGCAGGCTTGGTAAAGTTGATATTCGTCAATGATGAAGTCTTTACGCAGAATGGGAAGGCTCACTTGGGGACGTGCGGCACGGATGTCTTTTAGGTTGCCGCCAAAAAAATTCTCGTCTGTCAGGATAGAGAGAACGGAAGCTCCTGCCATTTCATAGGCAGGAGAAATGATATCAGCCTGTGCGTTTTCTTTTATCCAGCCTTTGGATGGTGAACGGCGTTTAAACTCGGCAATGATGCCGGAAGGTGATGCCGAAAGGCTGGCGCGCATGCTCCTTCGCGGCATAGGCTCATTGCAGTTGTTTATCAGCAACTCTTGGCTGATAGCGGCTTTTTGTTGTTCGATTTCTAACCGTTTGTGGGCGATGATTTCATCTAATATATCTGTCATAGCTTTACTTTTATACCGGGTTGTCAACTGTTTAATTCGATAAAACGTTTTAATGTTTTCAGAGCCTTGCCGCTTTCCAATGATTCACGGGCTATGGCGACACATTCTTCTATTGGTTTGGCCGGTTCCATAGCTTGGATGGCAAAAGAGGCATTAATCAACACACAGTCGGTCTGTGCTTTGGTTGCACGGTTCTGCAATACGTTGTCGAAGATGCAGGCAGCCTCCTGAGGGGTTGTTCCACCATAGAGTTCTTCTTGGCGGGCGAGAGAAAAGCCGAGTTCTGATGGCTTGTAAATAGTTTCGTAACGGTTGGTCATTACTTTAAACTCATCCGTAAGGGAGATTTCATCGTATCCGTCCAGATTATTGACTACGGCAAAACCGATACCAAGCTTTTGGAATACATTGGTGTAAAGGCGCATTTGAGGAAGATCTGCCACACCCAATAATTGGTAGGAAGGTAGGCAAGGGTTGACCAATGGTCCGAGAAGATTGAAGATAGTCCGCACTTGTAGGGCTTTGCGTACCGGACCGACGCTTTTCATGGCAGGATTGAACAGCTGGGCGTGCATATACACCATGCCACACTCTTCCATACTGCGAGTAAGTATCGATGGGTCATTGGTAAATTTCACTCCGTGTTGCTCCATTACGTTGCTTGCTCCGCTTATTGAGGTTGCACCGTAATTTCCATGTTTTGCCACATGATATCCGGCACCGGCAACAATAAGGCAAGCACAAGTAGATATATTGAATGTATTCTTTCCGTCTCCCCCCGTACCTACAATGTCAATAGGTTTGTAGGCAGAAAAGTCTATGGGTACTCGTGTTGTAAGCAGTGCTTCACGAAAACCGATAAGTTCTTCTACTTTGACGCCACGCATCTGGAATACTGTGAGCAGAGCAGCTATTTGTGAGTCATTATACCTGCCTTTGGTGATATTGAGTAACAAGTTTTTTGCTTCTTCACGATTCAGTTCTTCATGGTTGAAGAGGCGTGATAATATAGCTTTCATATCGTTTGAATTGTTGTTTTATGCGTTTAGGAAATTAGCAATTATTGTTTTTCCATTCGGTGTCAGCACAGATTCTGGATGGAATTGGATTCCATGTACATCATATTTTTTATGTTTGAGTGCCATGATATATCCTTCCCGGCTCATAGCTGTTACTTCCAAACAGTCGGGGAATTCGTCTGTATCTACCACCCACGAGTGATATCTTCCGACGGGTATTTCCTGTGGCAACCCTCTAAATATATAATCGTCTTTTTCTATGGTTATCGGTGTTTGTACTCCGTGAAAAACTTCACTCAGGTTGATCAGTTTGGCTCCGAATACCTCTCCGATGGCCTGCTCTCCCAGACATACACCGAGAATAGGTTTTTTCCCTGTATAAGTCCGGATAACATCCGGCAGTAGTCCGGCTTCAGAGGGGATTCCCGGTCCTGGTGAAAGAATTATTTTATCGAATACTTTTAATTCTTCCAGTTTAAAGGAATCATTGCGCATGACGGTGACTTCTGCACCGAGTTCTTTTACCAAATGACTCAGGTTGTAAGTGAATGAGTCGTAGTTGTCTATAATTACTATTTTCATAATAGAGTGTTTTTTTACATTTGTTCTGCCAGGAGAATTGCTTTTTTAAGTGCTCCCAGCTTATTGTTTACTTCTTGCAGTTCGTATTCTTCATTACTTTTTGCTACAATACCACCTCCGGCTTGAAACCAAAGTTCGTTGTTGCGACTGACGAAGGTGCGGATGGTGATTGCCTGGTTGAGTGTGCCGTTTAGTCCGATGAAACCGATACAGCCACCGTAGGCTCCACGGCTGTGAGGTTCGTATTGGCTGATGAGTTGCATTGCCTTTACTTTAGGAGCCCCGCTCAGGGTACCGGCCGGGAAAGTGTCGATGAATGTTTTGATAGAGTTAGCATTTGGGTTTAATTCACCACTGACTCGGCTTACTAAATGGATGACGTGACTATAATATTGAGGTTCTTTATAGAATTCTACTTGCACATCTTTACAGTTACGGCTCAGGTCGTTGCGTGCCAGATCTACCAGCATCACGTGTTCGGCATTTTCTTTCGGGTCAGCAAGTAAGGCAGTTGTGAGTTCGTCATCTGTTTGTTTATTTCCGCTGCGGCGGGTTGTTCCTGCAATGGGATCGATGGTAGCACGCCCCCCTTCTATTTTGCAATGTGTTTCGGGGGATGAACCGAAGATACGAAATCCGCCAAAGTCGAAGTAAAATAAATAAGGTGAAGGATTGATGCTCCGCAGCGCACGATAGAGTTTGAAGTCATCACCTTCATAACGTTGGATGAATCGGCGTGAGAGAACGATTTGGAATACATCCCCGCGCATGCAGTGGATTATACCTTTTCGGATATTGGCTTTATGCTCCTCATCGGTCAGCGTGCTCGTTGTTTCGCCTACAGCATGAAAATCATAGGTAGTGTAGTTGCGGTTATGGATAGCTTTTTCTACATAGTCGAGATGGCTTTCTTCATTATCCTGAAGCATTTCGAGCAGAAGCATTTCATTGCGGAAGTCATTGAAGACAATCAGATATTTATATAAGATATAGAGCATTTCGGGAGCGTCATTTTTGGGGTCGCAACTGTCTTTTACATTAATGTGCTCAAAGTAACGTACTGCATTGAAAGTGGTGTATCCATACAGACCGCAATAATGATTATATTCTCCGCGTACTTTAAAATGGTTCAGGAAATCGGTTATGGCATGATCTACTTTGTAATCGGCAGTAATGGTATGTTCTTCTGTGCTGCCGTCAGGGTAAGTGGCTGTGGCGACTCCGTGGTTAATGCCGATGCTGGCAACAGGGTTTAGTCCGATAAAGGAACGGTTGTTTTCACTTCCGTGGTAATCGGAGCTCTCCATCAGTGCACTTTGAGGGAAGATGTCCCGTACTTTCAGATAAGTACTTACCGGAGTATGAAGGTCTCCCAACATAGTTTTGTGCTTAGTTGTATAGATAAATGTTTTCATAATTTCGTTTCTTCTGGTTTGTTATTTAAATAGGTTTCTGTGTCCTTATCTCCTCGTCCTGAGACAGTAAGTACCACTATATCTTCGGGACGGAACTGCATTTTATTGAGTGCACCCAATGCATGAGCCGATTCCAATGCCGGAATAATACCTTCCAAACGGGTTAGCTCGAATGCAGCGCGTATAGCTTCATCATCATTGATGGACAGAACAATGGCCCGCTTTTGTCGGGCAAGATTGGCATGCATGGGGCCAATACCCGGATAATCCAGTCCGGCAGAGATAGAATAAGGTTCCTCTATCTGTCCGTCCTCGTTTTGGATGACCAATGTTTTTGCTCCGTGGATGATTCCCATCTTTCCCAGTTGGATAGTAGCTGCCGACATTCCTGTTTCTATACCTTTTCCACCGGCTTCGGCCAATACGATTTGTACACGTTCGTCATCGATATAGTGGAAAATAGTACCGGCAGCATTACTTCCCCCACCCACACAAGCCATTAGATAATCGGGATACTCACGTCCTTCATGCTCTTTCAGTTGTTTTCTGATTTCTTCACTGATGACAGATTGCAGTCTTGCCACCATGTCGGGATAGGGATGAGGCCCTACCGTAGAGCCGATTACATAATACGTATCGGCTGGATGACAGCACCAGTCTCGAATCGCTTCATTGGTGGCGTCTTTCAGTGTCATGTTTCCCGATGTGACAGGGCGGACTTCAGCCCCTAGCATCTTCATTTTCTCTACATTGACATGTTGGCGTTCTACATCAGTTTTACCCATATAAATAATGCATTGCATATTCATCAGTGCACAAACGGTTGCGGTTGCCACTCCATGCTGACCGGCTCCGGTCTCGGCAATGATACGACTTTTTCCCATACGTTTGGCAAGCAATACTTGCCCGATGGCATTGTTTATTTTGTGTGCTCCTGTATGATTCAGGTCTTCGCGTTTCAGATAGATTTTACAGCCGTACTTTGCGCTTAACCGACGGGCAAGATAGAGTGGAGAAGGACGTCCTACATAGTCATGCAACAAGTCATTAAATTCTTGTTTGAAGTCTTCGCTATCCAATACATTTAAATAAGCGTTTTTTAGTTCATCTACACAGCGATGAAGAATTTCTGGGATATATGCTCCTCCGAACTCGCCGTAATAACCTTCATTGTTTACTTGATAAGTTTTCATTGTGATTGAGTATCTATTTTTTTGTATATTGCATAAACAAAAAAAGGCCTGTCGTAAGTACGACAGACCTTTTCTGAATATCCTTTTAGAATGTTAAGTATATACACATGGACTGGTTCTCTTACGACTTATTCAGTTGCAAGAGACGCCACCAACATGTATTTACTAATATTCTTTTCATCTTTTTCTGTTTCTATTTCGCTGCAAATGTAATCGTTTTGATTTTATCTCCAAAGAAAAACTTACTTTTTTTTCTATTTATTGGTAACTTCGTTCAATTTGCCTTTCACTGCTTCGGCCTGTTGACTCATCTTTTCCACCACTTCTCCGCTTACTTTCTCTGCTTTATGCTTAGCGCGATGTGCAAAGTCATACGCATCTTCTTCCAAGTCCTGAATGGTGTCATAAATGTCTCTTCTCAGTTTGCGTCCTCTGTTGCTGTGGGCGAAACAACTCAATGCACTGCCGACCAACGCACCTAGTGCCAGTCCTGCGAAAAATTTTCCATTATTCATAATCTTATTCATTTAATTGGGTTTTATCTATGAACATTTCGGCTGTGTGGATGGTTCTTAATGCATCAGTTAATAAATCATTAAAAAGGAAATAAGATGAAACGTAAACTTTGGATAAGAATAGGAGCGGTGGTATTGGCTGCATTATTGTTGTGGTGGCTCTTTTGGGCTATATTGATTGACGAAGACGAGAATGATCAGGGCTTACCGGAAACAGAACAAATAGAGGCAGTGGATTAATTCCCTGCCTTTTCTTATTCTTTTTCGGAAATATTCTGTATATTCGCTTATTGATTATTGAAAAAGTGTAATAGTATAAATAATATGTAACAATGAAAACAATGAATTATTCTATAATCCGATGCATCTGTGCATTAGTATTGGGCGTATTATTGGTAGCATGGCCCGAAGCTGCTATCCTGTATTTGG
>ENA-ORIC01001054-ORIC01001054.1-human-gut-metagenome-genome-assembly--contig:-NODE-1054-length-29209-cov-4.782130_pt1 | contig 29209 bp, 21 predicted proteins | sample MGYA00243023_ERZ508732 | MGnify/ENA primary metagenome ERZ508732 (study PRJEB26277, sample SAMN04329767) | human gut metagenome | biome: human-associated habitat | host: Homo sapiens | place: USA...
CGGTTATCCCCGCGCTGTTCGTCGCGGTGGCGCTTATCATGGGCATCACCACTCCGCTGTACAGAAAAGCGCAGGAAAAATCGGATAAAGTGGTGCTTGCCGCGCGCGAAAATTTAACGGGCGTGCGCGTGGTGCGCGCTTTCTGCAAAGAGGACGAGGAACGCAAAAATTTCCGCGAAAAAAACCTTGCCTTAACGAAAGGCAGAGAAAAGGCGGGCACTATCGGCGCGCTGATGAACCCGGTTACGTTCGTTCTCGTCAATCTCGCCGTCATTTTCCTTCTGCAAGTCGGCGCCATTCGCGTGGATAACGGCTCCCTTTCGCAGGGCAACGTCATCGCGCTGTACAACCTGATGTCGCAGATTCTCGTGGAGCTTGTCAAATTCGCCAACCTCGTGGTTACGGTTACCAAAGCCGTGGCGTGCGGCGAGCGTATCGAGGGAGTCCTCGGCATGCAGGGCGACCTGAAAAAAATCGACGAATCCGCGGCGGAAGCGCATACCGATAAGCCCGGCTATATCGTGTTCGATAACGTTACGCTGAAATACAACGAAAACGCCGCGCCCGCCATAAAAAACGCTTCGTTCACGGTAGAAAAGGGCGAAACGGTAGGCGTCATCGGCGGCACGGGCAGCGGCAAAACTTCGCTCGTATCGCTGTTGCCGCATTTCTACGACGTTTCGGAAGGCGGCGTCTATCTCGGCGGCAAAAACGTAGCGGCGTACGCGCCCGAAGAACTGCGCGAAAAAATCGCCGTCGTGCCGCAGAAAGCGGTCTTGTTCAAAGGCACGGTGCGCAGCAATCTCGCCTGGGGAGATAAAGAAGCCGCTTTAAGCGACGATGCGGCATGGGCGGCGCTCAAATGCGCGCAGGCAGACGACGTGGTAAAACAAAAAGGCGGACTGGACGCCGTGGTGGAACAGGGCGGCGGCAACCTTTCGGGCGGGCAGAAACAGCGTTTAAGCGTTGCCCGCGCCCTCATGAAAGACGCGGACGTCCTCATTCTTGACGACAGCTCGTCCGCGCTGGACTACGCCACGGAACGCGCGCTTTCCAACGCCGTCCGCGCGCGGCAGAAAGAGAAGAAGCAAACGGTATTCATCGTTTCTCAGCGCGCCTCGTCGCTGATTACGGCGGATAAAATTCTGGTGCTGGACGAAGGAGAAATCATCGGCGCGGGCACGCACGAAGAACTTTTGAAATCGTGCCCGGAATACAAGGAAATTTACGAATTTCAGTACGGAACGGAGGCGCAACGATGAAGAAGCATACGTTAAAAAGAATTCTTGCGCTCGTAGGCAAATATCCGTTCTCGCTGCTCGCCGTCATTCTGTTCGCCGCGGCGGAAGTGGCGGCTACCTTATACGTGCCCGTGCTGGTGGGCGACGGCGTGGATTTAATCGCAGGCAAAGGCAACGTTAATTTCGAAGAACTGAAAATCGTATTTTACAAAATCGGCGTAGCGATTTCCGTCGGTTTCGTCGCCAAATGGCTGGTGGGTATTTTCAACAACCGCCTCGCGTTCCGCACCGTGCAGGAAATCAGGAACAAGGCGTTTGATAAAATCAACGCCCTGCCCTTGAAATATCTCGATTCCCACCCCCACGGCGATACGCTTTCCCGCGTGGTAGCCGATGCCGACGAAGTGTCGGACGGACTCGTCATGGGCTTTACGCAGCTGTTCACGGGCGTGCTCACCATCGGCGGCACCATCGCCCTGATGCTTCTTACAAACTGGAAGATAGCGCTCGTCGTTATCTTCGTTACGCCGCTTTCTATTTTTACGTCGCGTTTCATTGCCAAACGCACGTATTCGTACTTCCGCGCGCAGACGATAGCAAGAAGCGAACAGGTATCGTTCACCGAAGAAGCGGTGGGCAATTTAAAAACGGCGCAGGCGTTCTGCCACGAAAAAGAAAACGAAGCGGATTTCGAAAAAAAGAACGCCGCTTACAAATCCGCGGCAATGTCGGCAACGTTTTCCTCGTCGCTCGTCAACCCGCTTACCCGGTTCGTCAACAACGCCGTGTACGCCCTCGTTGTGCTGTTCGGCGCGCTGCAAATCGCAAAGGGCGGCTCCGGCGCGGCAGCCGCGGCGGGCGCGCTCACCGTTGGCGGACTCACCAAATTCCTGTCCTATGCAAATCAGTACACAAAACCTTTCAACGAAATTTCCGGGGTAGTAACCGAACTTTCGGGCGCGTTCGTGTGCGCGGGCAGAATTTTCGAACTTTTGGACGAAGCGGAAGAAGCGCCCGATTCGTCGCTCGGCGATCTTACCGTAACCGAGGGCAAAGTGCGGCTTGAAAACGTCAGCTTCGCCTACACCGAGGGGCAGAAACTCATCGAAAATCTTTCGCTCACGGCGGAGGGCGGCAAGCGTGTGGCAATCGTAGGCAGAACGGGCAGCGGCAAAACTACGCTCATTAACCTGTTGATGCGTTTTTACGATGTCAACGCGGGCGAAATCACGGTAGACGGCACAAAAATCCGCACCGTCAACCGCAAATCTCTCCGTTCCCGCTACGGCATGGTGTTGCAGGAAACGTTTTTAAAGACGGGCACGGTACGCGAAAATTTAAAAATCGGTCGCGAATCCGCTACCGACGAAGAAATGATCGCCGCGGCGAAAGCCTGCCACGCGCACGGTTTCATCTCGCGCCTGCCGCAGGGCTACGATACGTACATCACCGAAGAAGTGAACCTTTCGGCGGGGCAGAAGCAGCTTTTGTGCATCGCGCGCATCATGCTTTCCCTTCCCGATATGCTCATTCTCGACGAAGCCACGTCCTCGGTGGATACCCGCACGGAACGCCGCATTTCCGATGCGTTCGATAAACTGATGAAAGGCAGAACGTGCTTTATCGTGGCGCACCGTCTTTCCACCATCAAAAACGCCGATATTATCCTCGTGATGGAGCAGGGCAACGTGGTGGAACAGGGCAATCACGAAACGTTGCTTAAAAAGCGCGGCTATTATTACAACCTCTACACCAGCCAGTTCGCCACCCCCGAAAATTAGTTTTTCTTTGATTGCCTCGGCGATCTTCCCGCGCATACTCCGCGGTTTATGCGCATATATATATGCATAAACGGGCAAGGCGGTGGAGTATGCGGCTATTCAACGAAATCGGCGGGAATCTTCTACGCAACGTGGCGCCGAAAGGCAGATGTCTGTTTTTCACGGGCGGCGGCGGATATTTTCAGGGCGTAAAATCGTTCGACGGTTTTTCGCCGAAAACGGTAACGCTGCGTTTTTCCGGCGGCTCGCTGAAAGTTACGGGCGAAAATTTTTCCGTCGGCAAGTTTCAGAGCGGCGATTTCGAGCTTCTCGGCAGAATTTTCTCGATGGAATATTTTACCGCCGCCGCGCCCGCAACGCTCGAAACGATAGTAAACGCCGCCGCGCCCGCAACGTCGGCAACGTCCGAAAAAGCGGCGCAAGCGGCAAAGGACGGCGACAAATGAACGCGGCTCTGCTTTGGCACGGCGAAAAATTCCGGCTTCGCGGCAAAAATGCGGAAATCGCCTTAACGCGCCTGAAAAACGCAAAAATCGACCTGTACAACGTAAAAAAAACCGAAAAAGACGCCGTAACCTTCGAGGTAAAAGGCAAACAGGCGCGAAAAGTTTTTGCAATTTATCCGAAAACGTGGTATAATAAAGCAGAGCGGGGCGGTTACGAAGCGATATCGCTCGGCGAAACGGGCGTCTTTCCGCGGCTGAAAGGCTTGCAGAAACGCGCCGGATTGCTTGCCGGGGCGGCGGCGTTTCTTCTTATCACCGCGTTCGCCGATAATTTCGTGTTCGACGCGGTATACACGGGCGACGGCGCATTGTGCAGGCAGGCGCGGCGAATCGTCCGTGAAAGCGGCGTTACGGCGTTTTCCCGTTTCGCCGACGCGCAGGCGGAAGAAATTTCCGCAAAAATTCTTTCGCTCGACGGCGCAAGTTACGCTTCCGTGCAAAAGAAAGGCACGGTGCTGTACGTGGAAGCGCGCCGTTCCCCGTTTTCGGAAGCGGAGCCGATGCCGGGCGACATGACGGCAAAACACGCGGGCACGTTGCTGTCTCTCACCGTGCTTCGCGGCGAACGGGCGGCGCGGCCGGGCGCGAAAATCGTCGCCGGCACTCCGCTTGTGTACGCCTCGCTGCGTTCGGGCGAGGGCGAAAGCGAAAAATTCACGAAAATCACCGTAAGCGCCCGCGCGGAAATCGCCTGCACGTACGAAGCGGAAACGGAAGCGCAAACGCAGGCGGAGGCGCTTGCCGTCGCAAAGTTCACTCTTGCCGGAACGGAAAAAACCGACGATTTTTTTATCGGAACGGCAAGCGCGGAACAAATCGGAAACGGCAGATACCTCGTAAAAATCGCCTATACGGCAATCGAAACGCTCAATTATTAGTCTTGCAAGAAAATATTCGCCTTGCGAAAAACGCGCCCGCCGCCGCAAAGCGGCGCCGCCCGGAGTAAAAACAAACGAAACGGCGATTTACAACATCGGAGAAAAATCAAGCGGCATGAAAAGCGAAAAACGCACAACGGTATATTTCGAAGCTTCCTCGGCGGACAGGCTTTGCGAACTTCTCGGCGCCTACGACGAAAATCTGAAAACGCTTTCGGCGGAGCTCGGCGTGGAAATTTCCGTCGCCGACGGCTTAACTTTGAAAATCAGCGGCGAAAAAGAGAACGTCGTCCTGTGCGAAAAAGCGCTGAAAGCGGCGGCGGGCGCGGCGGAAAAAGGCGAGCGGATCGACGAACGTCAGATTCTGTACTGTATCGAAACGGCAAAATCGGGCGAATCGGAAGAAACCGAAAAACTGTTCGACGGCGTCGTGGCAACCACCGCCACCGGTAAAAAAATCAAGTGCAAAACGCTGGGGCAGAAGCGTTACGCCGAAGCCATCGATAAAAATTCCGTCGTATTCGGCATCGGTCCCGCGGGCACGGGCAAAACGTATCTCGCCGTAGCCAAAGCGGTGGCGGCTTTCAAAGCGAAAAAGGCGGAAAAAATCATTCTCACCCGCCCCGCGGTGGAAGCGGGCGAAAATCTCGGCTTTCTGCCCGGCGATCTGCAGGAAAAAGTCGATCCGTATCTCCGCCCCTTATACGACGCTCTGCAGGAAATGTTCGGCGCCGAACAGTACGAAAAACTGATGGAACGCGGCGTCATCGAAGTGGCTCCGCTTGCGTACATGCGCGGCAGAACCCTATCTTCTGCGTTCATTATTTTAGACGAAGCGCAGAACACCACGCGCGAACAGATGAAAATGTTTTTAACGCGCATGGGCGAGGGCAGCAAAGCGGTGGTAACGGGCGACGCAACGCAGGTAGATCTGCCGCGCGGCAAATCCTGCGGGCTTACCCACGCCGCGAAAATTCTCAAAGACGTAGAAGGCGTGCAGGTGTGCATGCTTTCCGATAAAGACGTGGTGCGCCATCCGCTTGTCATGCGCATCGTAAAGGCTTACGAAAAAGACGAGGAGCGCGAAGAGGCGCTTGCGCGCGAACGCGAAGAAAAAAGACGCTCCGCCTTATCCGCGGCGCGCGGAGAAACTCTGCCCGAAGCGGACGGGCGGCACAAAGGAGAAAACGTGAAATGAATCCTGACGTATCGAAAATGCGGCGTTGGACGAAGCGCGACGTATGGGGCAGCGCGTTGCTGTTCCTTCTCAATTTATTCATTCTGCTTGTCGTCGTGGCAACGCTGCTCATGGGCGGCAGCCTCGGCAACATAAAGCAGACGCTGGAAGAAAATAAGGCAAACTATATCTATATCGCTTTTTGCGTGATGCTGCTCGTATTCATCACGTATTTCTACTTTTTCTTCGAAGAGAGGTCGGTGTTGTACGAGGGCAAGAGCATCATGCTCGTGTTCGTCATTCTCGATTTAAGCTTTATTCTGTGCGTGCTCACGGGCAAATGGCTCAACGTATACGCGCGCCCCGTGGCGCTTTGCGCGCTGCTTACGTTTATTCTTCTCGGCAGGCGCAGCGCCATGTTCATGAATATCGTCAACGCGTTGCTGCTGTTTATTTTCGATAACTTTTCCACGGTAACGCCGTCCGCGCAAAGCATCTATTCGGCGCTGATGATCGCCTTTTCCGGCGGCATGATCGCCATTTTCGCGGCAAACAGACTGCGTACCCGCCTCCGCGTGGTGCTCGTGGGGCTTCTCATCGCGGCGCCGATGGATTTCATCGTGTTCCTGCTTGAAATTTCTTCCATGGCTTCGGGCGGCAGCTCGTTCGAACAGACGGGCGCGGCGCGCAACATCTGGATCAACCTCGGCTACGGCTTCATCGGCGGCATTTCCTCGGCGGTGCTGTTCCTGCTTTTTCTGCCGCTGTTCGAATCCATGTTCTCCGTGCTTACGGTGTTCCGCCTGCGCGAACTCACTTCGCTGGATTCCCCGCTTCTCAAAAAGCTCAAAGAGGAAGCGCCGGGCACTTACAACCACTCCGCCGTGGTATCGCAGCTGGCGGAAGAATGTGCCGTCGCGCTGGGCGAAGACGCGGAACTTGCCCGCGCCGCCGCGCTGTATCACGACGTAGGCAAACTGCACCACCCCGAATATTTCACCGAAAATCAGGGCGAGTACAACCTGCACGACGAGCTCACGCCCGAACTTTCGGCGGACATCATCCGTTCGCACACCACCGACGGGCACGATCTGATTCTTTCCAACCACCTGCCCGAATTTTTCGCGGACGTGGCGTTGCAGCATCACGGCACGCTGGCAATCGGCTATTTCTACGCAAAGGCGCAGAAAATGTACGGCGGCGAAGTAAACAAAGAAGATTTTTCGTATACGGGGCCCAAGCCGCAAAGCAAAATCGCGGCGATCATCATGGTTGCGGACGCGTCGGAAGCCGCCACCCGTTCTCTGCCCAACAAAACGCCGGAGGAAGTGGAAAAGCGCGTGCGCCGGCTCATCGAAGAACGCATGAATCAGGAACAGTTCGCCGAATGCGACATCACCATGGCGGATCTCACGCTGCTCAGGATCACGCTGGTCAACGCGCTCACGGGCGTATATCACAAGCGGGTGGATTATCCGTCCATACACTACGGCAAAAAAGAGGACGATTAAGCGATGAAAGGCAAGAAGTTTATTCTGGAAGCGTTCGGCGAAAACGAAGCGGACGTCATCGACGCGGAAAACGCGGCGAAAATCGAAGAGGCGCTTTCGCGTTTCGTGCAGACGGACGTGCCGTTGAAAATCGAGTGCGAGTTCGTCGGCGAGGAAGAAATCCGCCGCCTCAACGCAAAGATGCGCGGCGTGGATAAAATCACCGACGTGCTTTCTTTTCCGGAACTGGAATCCGTCAAAGGAAAGCCGATTAAAAAAGCGGAACACCCGTTCGAGACGGACGAGGACGGCGCCCTCGTCGTCGGCTCGCTGGCGGTGTGCGTGAAACGCGCGAAAGAACAGGCGGAAGAATACGGGCATTCGTACTACCGCGAGCTGAATTATCTTATCGTGCACGGCATATTGCACTGCCTCGGCTACGATCATATTGAAGAGGCCGACAAGGCGGAAATGCGCGGCAAGGAAGAAGAAATTTTAGGCGGCATGGGCATTACGCGCGAAGCGTAAGCGGAACACACAAGGAGAGAAATACAGCGGCTATGAGAAGCGGTTACGTAGCGGTGATAGGCAAAGCCAACGCAGGGAAAAGCACGCTCATCAACGTGATGGTGGGGGAGAAAGTATCTATCGTATCCCCGCGCCCGCAAACCACGCGGGACAGAATACTGGGGGTGCTGACGGAAAAGGACAGCCAGATCGTGTTTGTGGATACCCCCGGCATCTATAAGGCGCGCAACGCGCTCACCGACGTCATGATGCGCACCACGGAAGAAAGTTCGAAGGACGTAGACGCGATTTTATTCGTCGTGGACGGGCACGAAAAATTAAGCGAGGAAGATTTTTCGCTGATGCGGAAGTATCGCGCGCAGGCGGAAAAAACCGATACTCCGTTCGTTGTGGCGTATACGAAAACGGACATCATGCCCAAGGAAAAAATCCCCGGCGATCTCGCGCTGTTCGCGGAAAAGCTGGAGGGAACGGACGTATTCCCCGTATCGGCGCGAAAAGGCAGAAACGTGCGCGCGCTGAAAGAATTTCTCGTCAATCTTCTGCCGGAGGGCGGCAAGGTATTCGAAGAGGAAATCGTATCCGACCGCAGCGAAAAATTCATGATAGCGGAAATCATGCGCGAAAAAATCCTGCTGAAATTCGATCAGGAAATTCCGCACGGCGTCGCTATAGTTATCAACACGTTTACGCGCAACGAAAACGGCGTATACGATATCAACCTCGATATCGTGTGCGAAAAGCAGGCGCACAAAGCGATTTTAATCGGCAAGCAGGGCAGGGCAATCAAAGAAGTTTCCTCGTTCGCGCGGCAGGATATGGAAAAGTTTCTGCAAAGCAAAGTATTCCTCACCACGTACGTAAAAGTAAAAGAGGACTGGCGCGACCGTCCGAATCTGATGAAAGAATTCGGCTACGAAAAGCCGCAGACGCCGTAAGCGAATAAAATCGCGGCAAACCGCTCATTCTGTGGATAAACGGGAGGGCGGAACAATGAGAAAGGAAAACGGAGAAACAAAGGCGGCGAAGCTCGCGTGGGAGCTGTTCGAAAAAACGGGCGGCGTAAGCTATTACATGCTTTATCGCGAACTGACGGATAAAAATATAAAGCCGTAAATACGCGGTGTTTACGCCGTAAAAACGCAGGGAAAAATGGAAATCAAAACGGATGCGATCGTGCTCCGCGCCGCCGATTATAAGGACGCGGATAAAATTTTAACGCTGTTAACGCCTTCGGCGGGCAAACTCACCGCGGGCATCAAAGGCGTAAAAAAATCGGGTGCGCGCCTCGCGTTCGCCGCGCAGCCGTTCTCTTTCTGCGAATACGTTCTGGCGGAAAAAAACGGCAGAAACACGGTTACGTCCGCTTATCAGCACGACGGATTTTTTCCGCTTCGCACGGATATCACGCGTTATTATGCCGCGTGCGCGGTGGCGGAAATCGCGGACGAGCTTTCGGCGGAGGGCTCGGAAAACGAAGCGCTTTTCATTGCCGCGGCGCAGGCGCTCCGTTCGCTTGCCTACGGCGAAGAAAACGAAACGCCCGCCGAGGCGCTCTGTTCGTTTCTGCTCACCGCCCTTTTCGAAGCGGGGTATATGATAGACCTTGACGGCTGCGGCGCCTGCGGCAACGAAATCGAAAAACGCGCGGGCACGGAAAAATCGGCTTGCTATTTCGATTTTTCGGGCGGCAGATTTCTGTGCGGAAACTGTGGCGCGGCGGCGAGCGGCGCAGGCGGAAATTTGGTGCGCGCAAGCATAAAAACATACGATTTTTTGCGTAAAATCAGCGGAATTTCGTGCGAAAATACGCAAAAAAACGTTGATTCCGGGGCAAAAAATGCAGAAAATACGCTTAAAAACGGCGATTTTTTTGATAAAAACGGGGCAAAAACAAGCAAAAACGACGCGGAATTACGCGCTTTACGCCTGTTAAAAGCCTATTTATCGGGCAAAACGGAGCGGGATTATCCGTGCTTTACGGAATTTTACCGCTTGTATCGCGACGATTTCAAAGGGGATTTTCGCGAATAAAAATACATATTTCAAAGGACATATTTTTCAATGGAGCAACAATTAACGATGAACGAAACGGAACCCGCCGCGGAAAAAAGCGGCAAAGGCGCAGATACGGCTAAGCCTGTTACGCGGGCGACGAAAGCAAAACGGCAGAAAGAAATTCTGCGCGCATTGCTGGAAAAAAAGCCGTATAAGTGGAACGAACTTTTAGAGGAAGCCGTGAAAGAATACACGGCGAAATACCCCGAAGAAAACGCGGATATTCCCGATATCAAAGGCAAATTCGGCTCGAATTTCTCGCTGATGGAAGACGCCGGCGAAGTGCTTTTCGATAAAGCCACAAATATGTGTTCGCTGAAAATCGAAGAGCCGAAAAAGCGCGGCAGAAAACCCGCTGCCGGCAAAGCCGAAAAAACGTCGGAAGCGGTGCAGGTAAAGGAAGAGGAAAAACGTACGGCGATAGAAGAATCGTTGAAAAAAGCAGTGGAAAAAGCCGTGGCGAAAGCGGAAGCGTTGGGCAGAAAACGCACGAAAAAGTCCGCCGCCGAAACGGCTGAAATGCAGGCGGCGGAACCGACTTCGGGGGCAAAGCCCGAAGCAAAATCCGAAACAAAAACCGAAGCGAAAGCGGAGGAAAAACCGCAGCCGAAAAAACGGGGAAGAAAACCCGCGGCAAAAGCCGCCGAACCCGTGCCCGCCCCTGCGGATTCGCTTGCGCCCGCGCCCGTAACGGAAGAAAAGCCGGCAGAAAAACCCGCGGGAAAAGAGATGGAAAAAGCGGCGGAAAAAACAATGAAAAACGCGCCGGAAAAAGCGGCGGAAAAACCCGTTGCAGCCGCCTCTGCCCCCGTGAAAGCGGCGGAAAAGAAAGAGGAAAAATCCCCCGCAAAAGCGGAAAAAACGCCTGCGAAAAAGGACGCGTTTAAAGATTTGTGGCTGACCGATTTCGTATTCCTCGGCAACGCCGCCAACGCGAAAAAAGAAGAAAAAGCCGCATCGAAAGCGGAAGCCGCCCCGGCAGCGAAAGCGGAAGAAAAATCGGAACCGAAAGAAGAGTCGGCAGCCGAAACGAAGCTTACGGAAGAAAAATCTGCGGAAAAGCCCGCCGAAGCAAAAGAGGATGCAAAGCCGTTGCAAGCCGCGCAGACTTCGCCGAAAAGCGCGGCGCAGAATACGCAGAATACGCAGAATACGCAAAACGCGCAGAATGTGCAGAGCACGCAGAAAGAGCAGACTTCTGCGGGGACGCGCACGGCGCAGCCGCGCGAAACATCTTCCCGTACGGCGCAGCCGCAAACGCGCGCCGCGGCTCGTACGGCACCGTCCCGCGAAACTTCTTCCCGCATAGCGCAAAGCGCCGTTTCTCCCCGCACGGCGGACGAGAAACTGAAAGAGGAATTTCTGAAGAGATTGCGCGCGCTTTCGGGCGAATATTTCGAGTATTATTCAGTGTATCTGCTGGAGCGGTATTCGCTGAAAAGCGGCAGACGGCTGGAAGGACTTCGCATTTCGGGCGGCAAAAACGACGGCGGAATAGACGGCGAAATAGAGCTGACGGACAGATTCGGCTTCCGCGAAACCATCTACATACAGGCGAAGAACTGGGATCCGACGAAGGGACTTGCCGAAAAGTGGATGATAGGGGAAACGCTGGTGCAGCAGTTTGTGGGCGCGGCGACGTGCCGCCAGATGCGGGACGGCAAGCGGAATTGCCGCGGTATTTTCGTAACGACTTCCACGTTTACGAAGGACGCGAAAGACGCCCTGGAAGTGCTGGGCGAAAAGTTTATCGGCTACGACGGCAACGACGTTTTCGAAACGGCGAAAGAGTGCGGATTCGGGCTGATTAAGGTGAACGGCGTGTGGCAGCTTGACGAGAAGCTGCTTGCCGGCGACAAAGCGTTTTTTAATTTGATATAAAAGAGTTAGAGAAAATTAAAAAGCCCGCGGGGACGAAAAGTTCGTCCCCGCGGGCTTTTTTTACATGCTATTTTTCGTTTGTATAATCTTCTCGTTGTTCTTCCGTAATATCAGCATCTGTTTTTGACTTTTTATTTATATCTTCTATGTTATTATGACGATTTGGCTTTTGTTTTATTAAACCTATGATAATTATTGCGGCAACTGCGTTTCCGACGACGATCCAAAGAATAAAGTTTGATTTCCCGGTGGAAGTTGATGTTATATTTGTGGAATTACGAGAAGTCGTTTCGGGGGACAAGTCGGGATTTCCCTGAAAACATACCGAACATTTTCTGTAACCTTGATGAATTGCACTTTCTAAGGTGATAAGTTCGCTTGATTTTTTCAAATATATACAACCGCTACGGTGATAACATTTTCCCGTTTCGGTGATGTACACCATTGTATCGGCACAGGCTGTGTTTTTAGCTAAATAAATTGGGAATATTGTGCTGCAAATTATAAAAACAATAAAAAAAAGAATTTTACATTTAATTAAAAAACTTTTCATGCTTTTGCCTGTTAAAATTTTGATATTTATATTTTAGCACTATAAAAATAATATGTCAACCGTATACAACTAATAAAACGCAAATAAACGAATTAAAATTATTTTTATAAGAATAATTATATTAGTTGTTGCGAGGGGGCAGGAATGGAAGTAGGAAAACGGATTGAAGAATTGCGGGAAAAACGCGGGTATTCGCAGAACAGGCTGGCGGAATGGGCGGGGGTATCGCAAACGCATTTACGCCGGGTTGAGCTTGGAGAAGCGGATATTACCGTTGGGCATTTGCGGCTGATTTGCGATGCGCTCGGTATTTCTTTGAAAGATTTTTTCAGCGAGAGCGACGAAACCGACGAGATTACCGCTGCCGTTTCGGCTTTGAGTGTGAAGCAAAGAAAGCTTTTATCGGAATTTTTAAAATCGCTTTGAACAGGCGGGGAGATGATTTGACCGCCGTTTTGTTTGAGAATTATATGCGGGGCAGGAAATTTATATTCTATTCGATAATTTAACTGTCGATAATGTAACCGCCTTTCATCACCGCCACTACGTGGCAGAGCAAGCCGCCATAGTTGCCTTTGGGCGGCAACTCGGCGAGAAAAGCCCCCCGAGGGGAAGCCTGATATAAAGCGGAGATAATTGACCTCTTCAGTCCGCTTTGCGGACAGCTTCCCCGAAGGGGAAGCCGAGGAAATAAGGGTGCACGTTTGATTGAAAGCTATTTATCGTAAAGGTAACCGCCCCTTTGTTTGAAAATTTTTTGTAAGGTAAATTTTCAAACAAAAAAGAAAAGCGAGCTTTTCTTCATTTGTCCAAAGCTTTGCTTTGTCCACCTTCCCCCCAAGGGGAAGGTTTGAAATAAGGCTTCAATTTTTACAGATAGGGAAGTTACAAACAACAGTTCGAAGTTGAAGCGCCCCTTGATTTTTCAGAAATTCCTTCCGGAATATTCAGAAAATCAAAAATGTGCTGCGCATAATATGCAGCAGCCCCTCATTCGTCGCCGTTCGGCGACACTTTCCCCCCAAGGGGAAAGCTATAAAAAGGCGATTTTCTAAATTTCATACGAATTGCAACAATCCGTTACAAAACGGGCGATGCCCGCCCCGAAGGGGAGGCCTTGACACAAGGCAAAGGGAAGGCTATGAAACATAGCAAACGAAAGTTGCGGGTAGTGAAAGATTAAGATAATTTTACGAAAAAAAATAAAAATAGCCCTTATAAAGACTTGATATTTTTTGCGTTTTATAGTAAAATAAGAATCGGTCGGATTTCCTGCCGCTTCTTTTTGCGTGGCGTTTATACCGCTTTCCGGGCGCTTTTTCGGCGCTGTACGGAGCTTTTTGCGGTGCGGGCGGGATTTCCCGTTTTAAATTCATCAAAGTACCAAAAATCAAGAATTTTCATTTGGAGGAAGTATCACTTATGGCTAAAAAGTATTGCTATCTGTTTACCGAAGGCAACGCGAAGATGCGCGAGCTGCTCGGCGGCAAGGGCGCGAACCTTGCGGAAATGACCAACATCGGTCTGCCTGTTCCCCAAGGCTTCACCATTTCTACGGAAGCCTGCACTCAGTATTACGAGGACGGCAAACAGATCAATCCCGACATTCAGGCGGAGATTATGGAATACATCGACAAGATGGAAAAAATCTGCGGAAAGAAATTCGGCGACAAGGAAAATCCTTTGCTCGTTTCCGTGCGTTCCGGCGCGCGCGCTTCCATGCCCGGCATGATGGACACCATCTTAAACCTCGGCTTGAACGAAGAAGTGGTAAACGTTATCGCTACGAAATCGAATAACCCCCGTTGGGCGTGGGACTGCTACAGAAGATTTATTCAGATGTTCTCCGACGTGGTTATGGAAGTAGGCAAGAAGTACTTCGAAAAACTTATCGACGAGATGAAAGAGAAGAAAGGCGTTACGCAGGACGTAGAGCTGGACGCGGAAGATCTGAAAACGCTTGCCAACCAGTTCAAAGCCGAATATAAGAAGCAGCTCGGCAAAGAATTCCCCAACGACCCGAAAGAACAGCTGTTCGAAGCTATCAAAGCCGTGTTCCGTTCGTGGGACAACCCCCGTGCGAACATCTATCGTATGGACCACGACATCCCTTACAGCTGGGGCACTGCCGTAAACGTACAGATGATGGCGTTCGGCAACATGGGCGACAACTGCGGCACCGGCGTTGCGTTTACGCGTAACCCCGCTACCGGCGAAAAAGGCTTGATGGGCGAATTCTTAACGAACGCTCAGGGCGAGGACGTTGTTGCCGGCGTGCGTACCCCGATGCCCATCGCGAAGATGGCGGAAGTATTCCCCGAAGTGTACAAGCAGTTCCAGGAAGTTTGCAAGATTCTCGAAAACCATTACCGCGATATGCAGGATATGGAATTCACCGTGGAGAACGAGAAACTGTACATGCTTCAGACGCGTAACGGCAAGCGTACGGCGGCTGCCGCTATCAAGATTGCATGCGACCTCATCGACGAGGGCATGATTACCGAGCAGGAAGCGCTGATGCAGATCGACGCGAAGTCGCTCGACATGCTGCTGCACCCCACGTTCGACGCGAAAGATTTGAAAGCGGCGGACAAGACCGACGTGATCGGCAAGGGTATCGCGGCTTCTCCCGGCGCGGCGGCGGGCTCCATCGTATTTACGGCGGAGGACGCGGTGAAAGAAGGAAAGAACAAGAAGAAGGTGATTCTTGTCCGCCTTGAAACTTCGCCCGAAGATATCGAAGGCATGAAGTATTCGCAGGGTATTCTTACGGTGCGCGGCGGTCAGACGTCGCACGCTGCTGTGGTTGCCCGCGGTATGGGTACGTGCTGCGTTTCCGGTTGCGGCGACATCAAGATGCACGAGGACGAGAAGTACTTCGAACTTGCCGGCAAGATTTATCGCGAAGGCGACGAGATTTCGCTGGACGGCTCTACCGGTAACATTTACGGCAGACTGATCAAGACGGTTCCCGCAGATCCCAACAGCGGCTATTTCGGACGCATTATGGAACTTGCGGATAAGTACAAGGCGCTCGGCGTTCGTACGAACGCGGATACCCCCAAGGACGCGAAGCAGGCGGCGGCATTTGGCGCGCAGGGCATCGGTCTTTGCCGTACAGAGCATATGTTCTTCGATCCCGCTCGTATCGGCGCGTTCCGCGAAATGATCTGCTCCGACACGGTGGAAGAAAGAGTAGAAGCGCTTGCGAAAATCGAACCGATGCAGCAGGCGGACTTCGAAGGGTTGTTCGAAGCGCTGGGCGGTTATCCCGTAACCATCCGTTTCCTCGATCCCCCGCTTCACGAGTTCGTGCCTACGGAAAAAGCCGATATCGAAGCACTGGCGAAGGCGAAGAACAAGAGCGTGAAGCAGATTAAAGAAATCATCGATTCGCTGCACGAATTCAACCCGATGATGGGACACCGCGGTTGCCGTCTGACGGTAACGTATCCCGAAATTGCCGTGATGCAGACGAAAGCCGTGATTAAGGCGGCGATGGCCGTGAAGGCAAGACATGCGGACTGGAACATCGTTCCCGAAATCATGATTCCGCTTACCGGCGAAGTGAAAGAACTGAAGTTCGTGAAAGACATCGTTGTTAAGACGGCGGACGAGCTGATTGCGGCTGCGAAATCCGATCTGAAGTACGAAGTAGGCACGATGATTGAAATTCCCCGCGCGGCGCTGACGGCGGACGAGATTGCGAAAGAGGCGGAATTCTTCTGCTTCGGTACGAACGATCTGACGCAGATGACGTTCGGCTTCTCGCGCGACGACGCAGGCAAGTTCCTGCCCGCGTACTATGCGAACAAGATTTACGAATCCGATCCGTTTGCGCGCCTTGATACCGTGGGCGTCGGCAAGCTGATGAAGATGGCGGTGGAACTGGGCAGAAAGACGCGTCCCGGTATGTCCTGCGGCATTTGCGGCGAACATGGCGGCGATCCTTCTTCCGTAGAATTCTGCCACGAAATCGGTTTGACGTATGTTTCCTGCTCGCCGTTCCGCGTACCCATCGCGAGATTGGCCGCTGCGCAGGCTAATATCCGTAGTCCGAGGGCGTAAGCTTTTGGCGGAAAACGGTTAAATTCCGGCATTTTAATACTGAATTTTATGAAAAACAGCCATTCTCGCTTGAGTCTGGCTGTTTTTTTACTCTTCTGAAGACAGCCAAAAATCGGAAAATGTGCTAAAATAGCGTGGTGGTTCCTCAAATTGAACATTTTTCCATATATACTGTTGTATGTAAAAGAGGGCGATAAAAGAGAGGTATTTTATGTCGAAATATAAATTGATTATAGAGTATTACTTAAAAGGAAACAACCGCACGCAGATCGCTACGCTTTGTGATTGTTCGCGCACGACCGTCTGGACGGTTTTGGAAAAGGTAAATGTTATCGGTATCGGACTTGACGAACTGAGCGGAATGAGCGAAAAAGAACTTGCTTATTTGCTTTTTCCGGAAAGGGTGAAAGCGGGAGACGGGTATCTGATTCCCGATTTTAAGTGGGAAGAGTTTCAAATGTGTAAACATCAATCTTCTATAAGATTATGTTGGCGCAGATATTGCAAACGTGCGGCGAAACAGAACCTTGCGGCATACAGTTGGAAAGTTTTTCTGACTTCGTATAACGATTACCGCCGACCGAAAATACAGGTTGACAATCCGGACGACAAAATCAGGACAAAACTGAAACATTACAACTTTTTGTTGGCTTATTGCGAGAGCGATAAGGTGATGTATTCCGTGATTCAGACGGAAAAGGAAATGTGGCTGAAATCGCTTGGACTGGACGAAAGCAAAATTATAAGCGATAGAAAAAAGTGAAAGAAATTAAAACTTCTTTGAATTTATTTCAAATACCTATTGCAAAACATACCGGAATATGGTATAATTGAATAAAGTAGTCAATGAGGTGTATTATGGCAGCAAGTTATAAAAAATTATTCAAATTACTGATAGACAGGGAGATGAAGAGCAAGGAACTCGCCGCGCTCGCAAAAGTAAGCCCCGCAACGCTTGCAAAAATGAAAAAAGACGGCGTTTCCGTAAATTCCGACGTGCTTATAAAAATCTGCACGGCACTGGGCTGTACGCTTGACGATATCGTCGAAATCGTGGACGACGAAAAATAATTGCCGAATTTAAGAAAAATTTTTTAATTATGACCGTAGTTGTCATGTTTTGTATGATAAAATAGAAGTATTTAATAACTGGATTAGAAAGAGGGATAAAATGAACCGCTGTTTATATAATAACAAATTTGAAAAATTTTTGAATACGGAAGATAATTTTGTGTTCGGACAATTATGTGATAATTATCATGGTGAAGCGCTTACAACAACAAGAGAAGCGTGGAAAGCTGAAATTACCATCATGAAGGAAGTTTTATCTGGATTATCTGATAAAAATGGCGATATTATATTTGAATATGATATTCCGCGCTTGGGTAAGAGAATAGATGTGGTTTTATTGTATAGAGGTATTGTATTTTGCCTTGAATTTAAGGTAAATCAATCAAATATTTTAGAGGCTGACATCGATCAGGTTCTGGATTACGCGCTTGATTTGAAAAACTTTCATTTTTATAGCCAAGATAGAGTTATTGTTCCGATTTTAATTGCAACTAACTATAAAAATTGTTCTACAAACATTCAAATGTCGGTTTATGATGACAGGGTTGTAAATCCGCTTGTATCTGGTTCTTTTGGCGTAGGAGCTTTGATACAAAAAGTATTAAATAAGTTTCCGAGTGAGACTCCTGTGAATCCAAACTGGATAATTAGTCCGTATGCGCCTACACCAACGATTATCGAAGCGGCTAAATCTTTATATGAAAATCATTCGGTTGAAAGTATCACTCGCCATGAAGCGGACAAGGTTTCTACAGATAAAACAATTTCTTACATATTACAGGTAATAAAAAATAGTAAGTTAAATGGAAGAAAAAGTATATGTTTTGTAACCGGTGTTCCCGGCGCGGGCAAAACCTTGGTGGGTTTGGATGTTGCAATAAAGCAAACCTATCAAGGGAGTGATACACCTGTAGAAAATGAAGGAGCCGTATATTTATCGGGGAATGGGCCTTTAGTTGCGGTATTAAATGAAGCTCTTGCACAGGACAATTATAAAAAATGTAACATTAGGGGAGAAAAAAAGAAATTAACGGATTCACGTCGTGAGGTTAGCAAATCCATACAAATGATTCACCGATACCGTGATAATATGCTGGCAAAAATCAAGAATCCTGTTGAAAATGGAATTCTTGAAATTGATCCGGATAAAGCTGTTAAATTGAAAGAATCTGGGTTTGGTGAAGTTGAACATGTTGCTATATTTGACGAGGCGCAACGTGCCTGGACGCATAAGAGACTTGCTGAATATTTGAAACGAGGAGGGACTTATGGCAATAAACTGAAAGTTCCTAACTTTCCTATGTCTGAAGCCGCCTTTTTAATCTGGTCATTAGATCAAAGAGAAGATTGGGCCACGATTGTTTGTCTTGTTGGCGGTGGGCAGGAAATCAATACGGGAGAAGCTGGCATTACCGAATGGATAAAGGCACTTAATGAGAAATTTACAAATTGGGATGTATATATTTCGCCAAAATTGACGGAAGCAGAATATGCTGAGGGTAGAGTTAACGAATTATTAAAAGATAATAAAAGAGTTGTTTATTCTGATGATTTACATTTAAGTGTTTCACTTAGGTCGTTTAGAGCGGAAAAATTATCTGCATTTGTGCATGCACTTTTGTCATTTGACGAGAACGCTTCTGAAATTTATGCAGAAATTAAAAATAAATACCCGATTGTGCTTACACGTGATATGGAAAAAGCAAAAAGGTGGCTTCATGAGAAAGTTCGAGGTACGGAAAGGACAGGTGTTTTAATAACAAAAGAGTCTGCAAGATATAAGCCTTTGGGAATACATGTGTTACCTTCCGGAGATGAAAATGCGGTGCATTGGTTTTTGGAAGATAAGGTGGATACAAGATCATCAAATTATCTTGAAGACGCTGCTACAGAAATACAGGTGCAGGGTTTGGAGCTTGATTATACATGTATACTTTGGGATGCAGATATGCGATATGATAAAGGCCAGTGGCGTTTTTACAGATTTAACGGACAAACGAAATGGGTTGAGCAAACTGCAAATACCGAAAGTAAACAAGATTTGATAAAATATATGTTAAATGCATATCGTGTGCTTCTTACAAGAGCGAGAGTGGGAATGATAATATGTGTTCCAGAGGGGAACGCTCATAAAAATCCGAATGGCTTTTGGGAAGATAGTACCCGCTTGCCGGAATATTATGACGGCACATATCGGTATTTGAAAAACTTAGGGATAGAAGAGATTTAAAATAACGATTGTTGCCTAAAAAAATACTACAATAAATGCGGACTAAAAAGCATTTGTAAACTGATTATCTAAGCATGGATGTTGTGTTCTGAACCTATTAAAAAAAGAAAGGGAGTAAGGTTGAAAGCGATTAGTAATTAAGGGTAATTGTTACAACAAAAAGGAGGAAAATAATGAATCATAAAATGGATGAAAAACAATTTATAAGAAATTTTAAGTTTTTTACTAATGGGGCAATTGATGTATTTCTTGGAGCTGGAGCGTCATTTAGTTCAGGGATAGCTACGGGTGCAGTTTTAGTATGGTATTTCAAAAGAGAAATATATTGTATTGAAAATGGAATTCGCCAAGATAAATTTAAAGATCTGAATTCCGAAACAAATAAAAAGATATTGCAAGATTATTTTGATTCTCATGAAGGGTATCCCAAACATGGTAGTCCTGAAGAGTATTCTTTCTATTTCGAAAAGTGTTTTAGTTCAAGAGAAGCTCGTAAGAATTTTATTGATTCACAGGTTGTAAGAAAAACACCGTCAATAGGATATCTTAGCCTTGCTAATCTTGTAATTTGTTCCAAAGTTAATAATATATGGACAACAAATTTTGATGAACTATTAGAAGTTGCTATTCGTCAAATAGATGGGACATATCCATTTAATGTATGCAGTTCTGCAAATCAAAATTCGTTTGCCGATTTGAATCCTAAATACAGTTGTATATTTAAATTACATGGTGATTATAGATACGATAAATTGCAAAACACAACAGAAGAGCTAAAAGAGCTGGAAGATAAAATAGGACATCAATTTGTATCAAAATTACTTGGCAAAGGCTTGTTGGTAATTGGATATTCAGGATCGGACGAGTCTGTTATGAGTACAATAGAACAGCATTTGAGCGAACCACGATTTTTGTCAAAAGGGTTGTTTTGGACAACAATGAAAGGAAAATCGGTCTCGAGTAGAGTGTTGAATATTATTGATAAATTAAATTCCCAAGGCAAAACTTCTTCAATTATAGAAATAGAAAACTTTGATTTATTTATGCTTGATGTGTATTATGCCTTGGGAAATAAAATTGATTTAATTGATAAACAAGTTTTGGTAAGAGAACAAAGTAGAAAATTATTATTTAATCTCAATAAAAATAAAAAATTTATAAAATTAAATACATTTAAAGCTGATGAGTATCCATTATGTAATGTTTTTGAAACAGATATAAAAGATTGGGCAACATTAAAACAAAATAGAGGAGATCTTATCGCGTCGCTGTTCAATGGATGCGTATATAGCTTTGCTACGACGGAACAACTTAAAGAACAGTTTAAAGGTCACATAAATTCCGAAATAATATTGCAAGAAGTGGGGTCTAAAGTTTTATATAGGAATGATTCTGTATATACTGGGATGCTTTATGATTTAATTGGTAAAGCTTTAGAACAGCGTGGATTAACAAGGTATAAAAAGTCAAAGTTTTATGATTTTTCTTCTTGTATTGTGGAGCGCGGATTTATCTATTATGATGCAATAGATATTTGCTTGGAGTTTATTGAGGATAAATATTACTTAAATGTATGTCCCACAACGCATATAACGAACCTAAATGGCGTTGTACCAGATAAATTCACATATCAAAAACAACTCAATTATAAATCTAATGTATATAATAAACAGTACGATGAAAAACTGAGGAGATGGCAAGCATGGTTAATAACAAATAAGGAGTTATCTTTTAATTATAATGGTTTTACTATTAGATTTAACGTGCCGGCCGTAAGTTGCGGTGGGGTAAAACGAGCGCCGCAATGGGATAAATTTGATGCTTTTAGTATAGATGAACCATTTATGCTTTTTTCAAACGATGATAAAAAGATGCGGGCTATTAATCAATTAAGGGGACTAATAAAATACGGCCCTATAGATCAATCTTTCTCTCGCAATATACCTAATAGACCGCCTATTAGGTTAGGTGTTATAGTGCCAGATAAAGCGGTAGATGATTTATTACTTCATTTAAACTTGCTGAGCTCTAAAGTGCAGAATAATAGTAAAGATAAATTTTTACCTAATTATGAGGGGTTTCTGGAAATTTATAAAAGAGCATTAACTGTGCCAATAAAAAGTGATACAAATGCTTGCGTGCAATATAATCAAGATGATGTATATAAACTTACAGCAAAAGATTTTGTAAATTTTCTTAAACGAGAAATTGATAAATTTGCTTTAAATCGCGGGGAATTTGATATTTTAATAATCTATATTCCTAATGCATTTAAAAAATTCAGGACGGCAGAATCTATTTCTTTAGATTTTGATTTGCATGATGCGTTGAAATTATATGCGACCGATAAAAAGGTGACTTTACAGTTCATTGAAGAAAAATCTGTAAGAGCTACTGATAAATGTAAGGTTTTATGGGGACTGTCGACCGCTTTGTATGCGAAGGCGTCAATGGGTGTTTTGTGGCATCCACAGGCAATAAACGATAGTACGGCTTATATTGGAATTAGTTATGCGGTTTCAAAAGAAAAAAGATCTGCATAGGTTGCAGTCAATTATTTGATTCAACTGGAACAGGAATGAGAATGCTATTAAGAAAGCTTGAAGCTCCTATTTTCGCTGGTAAAAATAATCCTTATATGGGGCAAGAAGAAGCAAGATGTATGATGAGTGCTTTACGGGAAGAGTATTATCGTTGCAATCCGACAGCACAATTGGATAGAATAGTTATTCATAAAACAACCCCGTTTATGCGAGAGGAAATATTGGGCTTTGCACAAGCTTTTGAGGGAATAGCAAACATAGAATTAATTCAAATTCAAGAATTTAATCATTGGAAAGGAATAAAGTATGGTCTGGATTATGATTCGGGGGCAGAGAGCTATCCATTAGATAGAGGGACTGTTATACATATAAGTGAGGATTCTTTTTTACTGTGGACACATGGATGTTTAAGCAACTCAGAATTAGGCTCTGGGCATTATTATAAGAATGGGAGAGGAATTCCAACTCCGCTTGTAGTAAAACGATATTATGGCAATTCATCTGGAGATATTCTAGCTAAAGAAATATTAATGTTAACAAAAATGAATTGGAATAGTGGAGATAGCTTATACAAGGTATTACCTGTTACCTTAGATTTTGCAAAAGTTTTATCAAGGATGTCTAAACAAAATGAAGCGATTTACAATAAGGCTTATGATTTTAGATATTTTATGTGAGGCTTAATATGTATGAAGTACATGCATATAAACTGAATAAAGAGAAGCGCGCGGCGGAGGAAAACGGGAAGTTTCTGTATTATTTTTACGACCGCAAAAAACTGACGTCGGTTGCGCTTTCCGAAGAGCAGTACGATAAACATGTGGAGATGGACAGGGAGTATTATAATCTCGAACGCCGTGAACATGACCATAAAACGACGTTCAAAAAGTCCGCAAATACCAACGGTTATAAAAAAATCGATATAGAAAAGGACGATTTCGGACAAGCCTCGGATGAAGATCCGGATGACGACGATGTTTCCGGCGCGGACTTTACCTATAAAATTCACAAGCAGTGCGATATTGATAAAAAAGTAGCCGCGTTTTCGACTGACGACCGGACGATTTACAAAATGTATTATGTGGACGGTTTCAGACAGGCGGAGATTGCGGAAGAACTCGGAAAAACGCAAGGTTACGTCGCAAAACGGTTGATGAAAATCGGCGACGTATTGCAGGAAAACAAAACCGCCGAGGAACGCGCGAACGCCCAGTGGGAGAAATTTTTGGATAAATTCCGTACGGATGACGACGAAGATATTCTGTGGGATATGTTTTTATATCTGCTGCCCGTTGAGGAGCAGACGGATATTGCAAGTTGGTTTTACAGTTATCGCGAGTTTTATAAATTCGGGCTGTCGTATCTCATAATTCGCCCGTTCGATAAGGTAACCGACCAAACCGAATTCGGGAACAGAATGAACGAGTTGCCTTATCACAGCCGTTATGTGTATTACGAAATTTTCGACGGGCAGATTATAGAGTTGCAATGGCTGTATCTTGCGCTTTGCGAAGAGGTGGAGCACCGTAAGAAAACTTTTCCGCAGAAGCCCGCGGGAACGAATTTTGAGAAGATTTTTCAGAAAGCGGAAGAAATCTGCAAGCGGCTCGATATGACGGCGGAAGAGTTTATAAACGAGCGATTTATACCGAAAGAAGCGGAAAAACGCGGGAAACGTTACAAAGATTACAGGCGAAAATATCAGAATATCGTTGTGGCGGACGAAAACGACACGCGCCCGATAGAAGAACAACTTCGGGATATGTTCGGAGACGGTCCGATACCGGAATTTTCCAACCCGGAATTCCGCAAGAAAAAATAGATGAAATATAAAAAGGGAAATTATGGATAACAATAAATGATTAAGCAATTTTACGCATCGGGGGATAACGATGAATATTGACGAAAGGCAAATACTGATTATTCAATTTAATCCGAAAACGGAAGAATGGGAAGATATTACGAAACGCGTTCAATGGTTTGACGGTAGCGGAAATGCTTGCAGAATTAAATATTCGGGCAATGATACTTTCTATTGGAAAAGTTGGGATGACCTCAGGATTATAAATAAACCGCTGACTGTGAATATAGTCGAGAAAATAATTTATTGCGATAAAGTACCGGTATACGGTTTGCGCGAAGTAATACAGTTTAATTCTTACTTTAAATTGTTTTACAGTTCGGGATATACAAAGTTGGTCGAGAAAAATCGCATAAAAATCGTCAGCGATATTACCGAAAAGAGAGAAATAAAAAATTTTATAGAGTATTTGAAGGCGGTTGCGGTATTGATGCCGACGGAAGACGGACAAAATTTTTTACTGAAGCAGTTAGAAAAATTAACTGTCTTAGATGATTCCGTTCTTGGAAAATTTTTGCAAGGAAAACTCGGTAGACGAGATAATAAGAAGATAATAATTTTTCCGTTCGATACGAATTCATCTCAGCGGGTTGCGGTGAAAAGGGCTTTGGAAGAGGATTTGTCCGTAATACAAGGTCCTCCCGGGACGGGAAAAACAGAAACGATTCGCAACATCGTGGCGAATTACGTTGCGAGGGGCGGCAGCGTTGCCGTTGTCTCTGGAAATAACGAAGCTACGAGAAACGTTAAAGATAAATTTGAATCGACCGGCTTTGGTTATTTAAACGCTTTTTTAGGGAATTCGGAAAACGTAAAAAAGTTTTTTGAATCGCCACATGACAATATCAGACAGATTGAGAAAATCGATAAAACGAATAGCGAACGTTTATTGAAAGAAGCAAGCGGGGGTGCGGAAACTTATCTGAAATATAGCTTGGATATTGCAAAAATCGTTCAATCTGCCTCCGAGTATGAAGTGGAAAAAGAAATAAACGATGCCGAATATCGTATAAAAAATAGAATCGTTCCGCAAGAGTTGACAAAGAAAAAATATACCGGCGCAAAACTTCTGGAGCTGGCGTCTGTCCTTGAAACATTGCCCGAAAATAAGATAACAAGCTTTTTTAACAGAGTGCGATTTTTATTCAGATTCGGTATAATAAAAGTAAAGGAAATTGCAAAAAACAGAGAAGATTCCATAGAGTATCTGAAAAATAAATACTATGACGTCAAGATTTCGGAACTTAACGACGAAAAGGAGAAAAAACAAGAATTTGTCGATACAAACAATTTAAGCGCACTGCTTAAAGCACAAAAAGATTTATCCATGAAGATCTTTTTGTCCTGTTTACGGGAAAGATACGAAAGCTTTTGTGAACATACATTTTCGATAAAAGATTATAAATTTCATTTTAACGATTTTATAAAAAGGTATCCCATCGTGTATAGCACAACTCACGCATTAAGGAGTTGTACCGGTGATAATTTTCTGTATGACTGCGTGATTATAGACGAATCGAGCCAGGTAGATCTGATCAGTGCAGTAATAGCCTTTTCCGTGGCGAAAAGGGTTGTCCTCGTAGGCGACGAAAAACAGTTGCCGCATGTTGTAAAATCTCAATTACTTACTACGTTAAACAATATTTTTGCTGAATACAAGTTACCTGAATACTTTGATTACGCTAAAAACAGTGTATTACATTGTGTGTTGAAGAAAGAGAAAAAGATCATTTCGACGTTGTTGAACGAACATTATAGGTGCGATCCTCAGATTATAGGTTTTTGCAATAAAAGATTCTACAACGGCGAGTTGGTAATTCGCATACCGCATATCGAAGGGAACGGCGTAACGATTATTACTCACGGCTCCCACTTTGAGAGGAACAGGTCCAACGAGAGGGAAGTCGATATTATCGAAAAAGAGATTATAAAAGAATTACCCGCGGATAAAACCGGAATTATCGCTCCATATAATAATCAGATTGCATTATTGAATGAACGGTTCGGCGATGGCGGCTATGTAATCGATACAATACATAAATTTCAAGGAAAAGAGAAGGATTATATTGTATTGTCTACGGTCGCTAATAAAATTAAATTTTATGAAGACGAAGAACAGATTGATTTTTTGAACAATCCTAATCTTATAAACGTCGCAATATCGCGGGCGAAAAAGAGACTGTATATTCTTGTGAGCGAAGAAGTTCTCGGGCAGGAAGGTTCTATACTGAGAGATTTATCCAAATATTACGAATATTATTGTAGTGAAACGAAAAAATTGAAAACCAATGTATTTTCCGTGTTTGATTTGATGTATGACGATTACGCGCCTATACTTGAAAAAACAAAGAAAGAACTTTTGAATATATCTTCTTTTGCAAGCGAAAATATAATTGCGACGGTGATAGACGAGATTTGCCGAAGCGGGGAATACGGAACGCTCGGGTACAAATTCAATTACCCTTTGAAATACGTTATAAAAACCGCTTCGCTCAGCGATGCGGAAGATATAAAATTTGTTTCCAATATAAATACTCATTGCGATTTTCTTATATACAATAAATTGAACAAGGAAATCGAAATGGTGGTAGAGGTTGACGGAAGCCAACATAAGGAAGATGTGCAGGCCGCGCGCGACAAGAGAAAAGACCGTCTGCTGACGGCGGCTGGAATTAAGATTTTACGCCTTCCGACAACCACTATTGAGTGCAAAGAAAAAATAATTGCCGTATTGACGGGAGCGGATATCGAAGTGAAAATTCCGCAAGAAAAAATAATTTAAAAAACTTTTTATGTTATGGAATATTTTCGGCGTTTTATTCGCTTGATAGGTGTAAAACTTTATTGCAGTCAGGAGGAATATTAAAATGCAAAACAAAATTAAAGTGTTTGAAAATAAGCAGGTGCGGACTTTATGGAACGCCGACGAAGAAGAATGGTATTTTTCCGTAGTCGATATCGTATCCGTTTTAACAGATAATGACTATCAAGCCGCGAGGAATTACTGGAAGGTTTTACGCAAACGCCTTTCGGATGAAGGAAGCGAACTGGTTACAAATTGTAACCGGTTGAAAATGCAGGCTTCCGACGGTAAAATGCGAGAGACCGATTGTCTTGATACGAAAGGCGTTTTGCGGCTTGTGCAGTCGATTCCGTCGCCGAAAGCGGAGCCGTTCAAAATGTGGCTGGCACAGGTTGGAAGCGAACGGCTTGACGAAATAGCCGATCCCGAAAAGGCGATACTTCGCGGCGCGGATTTTTACCGAGCCAAAGGGTATACGGAGGGGTGGATCAATCAACGCTTGCAGACGATAGAAATGCGTAAAGAACTGACCGACGAGTGGAAATCACGCGGAATAGAGCAGGAAAAAGATTACGCAATTTTAACGAACGAAATGACGAAAGCGTGGAGCGGCTTATCCGTTAAAGAGTACAAAGAACTCAAAGGGTTGAAAAAGGAAAACCTGCGCGACAATATGACGAATATCGAACTCGTTTTGAATATGCTTGCGGAAGTTACGACGACGGCGATATCGAAACGGGAACAGCCCGATACGTTTGAAGAAAGTAAAACGATTGCAAAACGCGGCGGAAAAGTAGCAAAAAATGCAAGAACGGACATCGAAAGTCAGTTGGGACAATCGGTAATTTCTCCGCTCAATGCGAGCGACAAGCCCGCGCTTGAAGTGAAAACGAACAGCGACGAGGAAAAAGATTAAAACCGCTTTATAATTGGGGGAAATGTAATGGATAAGATAGAAGAATTATTAAAAGACCCAAAGACGGACTTGCAAAAACAAGCATTAACCGATACTTCGTATAAAAACATAGATCATAGTTTAAGCGATGACGATACAAATGCTGAATTGGCAACGTACGGGGATGCTGTATTGAAACTTGCTTTATGTAAAGTTTATCGGGATAAGAAAAATGCGGGAATAAAGTTTTCGGATAATCTTTCAAAATGGAAAGAAAAGCATGAAAGCGATGAGGTTTTAGTGCGGGTTATTGCGAAGCATTATAACTTGTTGAATTTTCTTAGATATGATGAAAAGGGAAACGGAAAACCCGAAGAGCAAAAGCCGCAGGACTATGATCATAAAGGACAAAACGATAAAGACAGGCACAAATACCTTGCGACCGCAATGGAGGCAAGCATTGCCGCAGTTTATCTTGAAAATGGCGAAAATGAAGTCATTGAAATCGTAAAACAATGGATAGAATGGATTGATGAATCTAAATCTTAAAATTTGTTAAATTACATAACTACATAAAAACGAACAGGAAGCCGGATAAAAGTCTGACTTCCTTTTTGTATGCGATTGTCGGGAGAAGTTCCGACAATTTTTTATTCTTAACAAAGGAGCGAAAAATGAAAAATTACTATCGGTATCGTCCGCCGTGAACGGGCGAGAAAATAACATAAAAATTGAAAAAACGAGGAGGGCAAATGGAAGAAAAAAGATTAAAACAATTTACGTTTTACGATTTGTATTACGAGGCATTGAAAGGACTTCCCGACGAGGTGGCGGGAAGGATGGCGAAAAATATTTGCAGATTTATGTTTACAAACGAAGAAATCCCGGAACCGCAGGATGACAAGGAAAACTTTTTCTGGAGCAATATCAAGGACGTTCTTAAAGACGTAAAACGGATAGAAGAACGCGGACGAAAGCCTAAAAATCTCAATGAGAAGATGCCGCATTTTGTGTTTACGGATACTTACGGTAAGGCGCTGAAACTGATGACGGATGCGGAAAGCGGACAGTATATAAAGTCAATCTGCGAGTATATGTTTTACGGGACGGAACGGAAATTAAAACCGCCCGTAGATATGTATTTTTCGTTTGCGAAAAAGAAGCTGGAATTATCCCGGAAAAGAAAATCTTCGGGAAGTAAAGGCGGCGCGACAACGCGCGTAAAGGTATCGGATAAAGAGATTTCAAAGGCAACCGAAAAGAAAAATCAATATGTTTCGTTCGATGAGTTTATGGCGGAAAATCCGCAGATAAAAAATGATTTATATGCTTCGAGGATGCATTTGCTGGATGGGGTAAACTGGATGAAACTGGATTGCGGGCTGGAGAAAAGCGATTATAAAGATTGCGACAGCCTGTATCGGATTTTAATGCATAAAGAGGAGATAATGAACAATGCATGGTGATAAAAAGAACGGAGCAAACCGTGAAGTAAAAGCGGAGCAAAATACGGTAAAACCGAAGACCAGCTATTGAAAGTCAAGCGAAAAATGGTAGGAAGATAGTTTTTTTTTGGGGGGGGGGATAAAAAAATTAAAAATTTAATGAAAAAAAACCTTTCGGGTGGGAAAGGATAAAAAAAAAA
>ENA-ORIC01001059-ORIC01001059.1-human-gut-metagenome-genome-assembly--contig:-NODE-1059-length-29121-cov-3.240256_pt1 | contig 29121 bp, 26 predicted proteins | sample MGYA00243023_ERZ508732 | MGnify/ENA primary metagenome ERZ508732 (study PRJEB26277, sample SAMN04329767) | human gut metagenome | biome: human-associated habitat | host: Homo sapiens | place: USA...
TCTGCTGGAGACGTATCTTCTCAACGAGCGGTCTGAACTCGGGGTATATTCTATCGTCAACCGTAGCGCCCGGCGTGATATCCGGCTTGTCCGGGTCGGCGAGGTCCGCCGCGAGCATCCTGACCGGCGCGGTTATTTTCGTGGTCAGCTTTCCGGACAGTATCGCCGCCGCGATGATAAGCCCGCCGCCGAGCAGAAGCGCCGAAACGCCGGAAGTTATCAGCACCGGGGCCATCCGGTCGTTCGGCACCGAAAGGCGCAGAACATCACCGTCATCGAGCCGCCTCGCGTAATAGAACAGTGTCTCGCCGAAAGTCCCTGAGCTGCGTTTCCCGTTCGCCGTGCCGTTTTTCAGCGCGTCGACAAACTCTGGTCTGTCCGCGTGCGATTCCATCGAGGCGGGATCGGCGTCCGTATCATATATAACCGTTCCGTCGGCAGCAATAAGCGTGACCCTGCCGCCGATCTTCTCCGGCACGAGCGCCGTCAGCGCGGAATTTCCGGCGTCGTCGATCATCGCCGAGATGAGCGCCGCCTCGTTCGCGAGCTCGCTGTACACCTGCCTGTCCGCGAAGCTGATAAGCGCCGTCAGCGCCGCAAGCATCGTCAATAGTATAGACAGCGCCCCGACCGACAGAAGCGACAGAAATATCTTTCTCTCCATGACAGCCCGCCGTTCAGTCGCCGATCATATATCCGACCGAGCGGATGGTCTTGATATACTTCCCCGCGTCGCCGAGCTTCTGCCTGAGCGTCTTGATGTGCATATCGACCGTGCGCGACTCGCCCTCGTAATCGAAGCCCCAGACCTCGGAGAGCAGCCTGTCGCGCGCCATGACGATGTTCGCGTTGAGCATGAGGTATTTGAGCAGCTCGTATTCCTTATATGTCAGTTCGATCTCCTCTCCGGAGATCGTGACTTTTCTTGACGAGTCGTCCATGCGGATGTCGCGGAACTCTATTATCTGCGAGTCCTGACCCTTTGAGCCCTCGTTCTGCTCCGCGCGTCTGATGAGCGCCTTCACACGGGAGACAAGCTCCATTATGCCGAACGGCTTCGAGAGATAATCGTCCGCGCCCATGTCGAGACCGCGCACCTTATCGAGCTCGGTCGTCTTCGCGGTGACCATCATTATCGGAATGCGCTTCGTCCTCTCGTCGCTCCGTATCGCCCTGAGCAGCGCGAGCCCGTCCTCACCGGGCAGCATTATATCAAGCAGTATCAGCCTCGGAAGCTCCGTCGCCAGCGCCGCGCGCAGCTCGTCGCCGCACGCGAAGCCCTTCACGTCGTATCCGCTGTTCTTGAGAGCGTAGCTCTCCATCTCCCGTATGTTCTCGTCGTCTTCGACAATATAGATCACGTTCATATCCTCCCGCGTGAGTCCGGCGCCACCGACGCCGCCTTATTAAAACATCATCACAAGTTATTCCATCATATATTCTATCGCATACTTGTAAACCCACGGCGCGTGAATTGTAAAGTCCGGGTAAATTATGTCGGGACACGTTTTTTTTCGCGCAGTACTTGACATATGAGCAAAACCGGATTATAATATTAGTATATACTTTGAAAGGTTCATTTTTTCATCATGATAGAATTATTCGATTCGACACTACGCGACGGCGCGCAGGGCGAGGGGATTTCTTACTCAGTGCGCGACAAGCTGCGGATACTTCAGACGCTCGACGAGTTCGGCATCGATTATATTGAAGCCGGAAACCCCGGCTCAAACCCGAAGGACGCTGAGTTCTTCACACTCGCCGCGAAGACGCCGCTCAAAAACGCGAGACTGGCGGCGTTCGGCTCGACTCACAGACGGAACGTCCTTCCGGGGGATGACAGGTCGCTCGCGAGTCTTCTCGCGTCTGGCGCGCCTGTCGCGGTCATCTTCGGAAAATCGCACCTGCTCCACGCCGAGAAGGTGCTCGGAGCGACCGGGGACGAGAATCTTGAACTCATCAGCTCGACGATAGAATACCTGAAGCCCCGTCTTGATGAGATCATCTTTGACGCGGAGCACTTCTATGACGGCTACGACTACGACCCCGAGTACGCGATGAAGACAATACAGGCGGCAGTCGGCGCCGGAGCGGACTGCGTCACCCTCTGCGACACGAACGGCGGTATGCTTCCTGACAGAATATACGAGATAACCTCGAAGGTGCGTGAGCGCTTCCCCTCCCTGAAGATCGGCATACACTCGCACGACGACGCCGGGCTCGCCGTGGCGGACGCGCTCGCGGCTGTTAAGGCGGGAGCGTCGCTCGTTCAGGGAACCTTCACCGGAATCGGCGAGAGGTGCGGCAACTGCGACCTCAGCGTCATGATACCAGACCTTGTCTTCAAGTGCGGGCTGTCCTGCGGGCATAACGGAACGCAGCTCCCGACGCTGATGGAGACGGCGCGCAGGATCTCGGACATTTCAAACGTCGCGACCCGTCCGTCAAAGCCGTACACCGGTCGCTCCGCGTTCGCTCACAAGGGCGGAATGCATATCGACGCGATGGAGAAGCTCGAGGGCGCGTATGAGCACATCGACCCGTCGCTCGTCGGCAACAAACGCCGACTGCTCCTCTCGGAGGTCGCCGGACGCTCGACCATAATCGAAAAGGTGAAGTCGTTTCTCCCCGGTCTCGACCGTTCGTCGCCCGAGACCGAGATGCTGATGAACAAGCTCAAGGAGCTTGAGCACGAGGGCTGGCAGTTCGAGGCGGCGGACGCGTCGTTCGAGCTTATGACGAGGCGTCTCGTGACCGGGCTTCAGAACAGCTTTCGCGTCGTGTTCTACAAGGTGACAGACGATTTCCCGTCGACCGACGGAAAATTACAGTCCGGCGCGATGATTCAGGCGGAGGTGGACGGAAAGTCCGAGACGACCGCCGCGCTCGGAAACGGTCCTGTCAACGCGCTTGATATCGCGCTCAAGAAGGCGCTCAAGGTCTTCTATCCGGTCCTCGGCGACGTCAAGCTGACCGACTTCAAGGTGCGCGTGCTCGAGGCGAACTCGACTACCGCGGCGATGGTCCGGGTTCTCATCGAGTCGACCGACTCAGAGCGGGTCTGGACGACGGTCGGCGTCTCGCACGATATAATCGAGGCGAGCTTCACCGCGCTCTGCGACGCGCTCGAGTACAAGCTTCTCATCGAGGAGAACAAAAACAGCCCGAATAACGCCGCGGAAACGAGGGCAAAATGAAGCATGAAAGAAGACTGAGGTCCGCGAGAAGGCTGATTCTGCTGACCTTCCTCGGGCTCGTCATCGCGCTTGAGATCGCCTGCGGGATAAATAACTATCAGGACCGGAACGCGATAATGATGCCTGGTCTCGCGGCGTTTTTAGCGGCGGCGTTCCTGACACCGGCGCTGATCGGACTTCCGTTCGGCGTCTGGGACGGGCTTCTTCCGTGGGATCCGCCCGGCGAAAAGGCTGACGTCATAAAGGCGATACTGTCTTTTCTGAGATCGCTTCTGTACCTCGTGACGACGCTGATAGTTCACTCGACGCTGGCGGCGCTCATCCTGAGTGTCACCGGAAGGGACGATATGAGCGATTTTCCGGAAGCTCTCCCTGGCTTCACGCTGATATCACTCGCGGTCGGCGCCGCAGCTTTCGCCGCCGGAAATACCGTCACGCGACTGATAAGATGGCTCGTGAGGGGAACCGGTCTGAAGCGTGAGCTCCTGCCGGACGACGCGGACGAGAATACAAACAACGATAACGAACAATAAGAAAGGATTATAGGTCTGAAAATAAATTTTCAGACCAAACAGTTTTGAGGCTTTCACGACATATGGTCGTGAATTTTCAAAGACTTACAAGCCGTCTTTCAAAACCGCCTCAAAACTGTAAGTTTGTGCGAAAGGCATGGTCATAAAAATGTCAAAGAATCTCTCAATGTGCACCGATTTCTACGAATTCACAATGTCGAACGGCTACTATCTCGCCGGAAGAAAGGACGAGATAGTATATTTCGACGTCTTCTTCAGACGCGTCCCGGACGGCGGCGGATACGCCATAGCGGCGGGACTTGAGCAGTTCGTCCATTATATCGAGAATCTGCATTTCGACGACGAGGACATTGAGTACTTCCGCTCGAAGAAATGCTTCGACGAGGGCTTTCTCTCGTATCTCCGCGACTTTCATTTCACCGGCGACGTCTGGGCGGTTCCGGAAGGAACGCCGGTCTTCCCCGGTGAGCCGATACTCACCGTCCGCGCGACGACTATACAGGCTCAGATAATCGAGACCTTCACGCTCCTGACCCTCAACCACCAGACCCTCATCGCGACCAAGGCGAACCGAATCTGCCGCGCGGCAGGAGGCAGAGCGGTTCTCGAGTTCGGCTCGAGACGCGCTCAGGGCGCGGACGCCGCGATAATCGGCGCGAGAGCCGCTTACATCGGAGGCTGTGCCGGAACCGCGTGCGCGCTGACCGACGAGCTCTACGGTGTTCCCGCGGGCGGAACGATCGCTCACTCGTGGGTGCAGATGTTCGACGACGAGTACGAGGCGTTCAAGACCTACTGCGAGCTCTACCCGCACTCCGCGACCCTGCTCGTCGACACCTACAACACGCTGAAGAGCGGAGTCCCGAACGCCATCCGCGCGATAAAGGACGTTCTCGTTCCGATGGGCATCACGAACTATGCGATAAGACTTGATTCCGGAGACATCGCCTACCTCTCGAAAAAGGCGAGAAAGATGCTCGACGACGCCGGTCTGCCGAACTGCAAGATAACCGCCTCAAACGCGCTCGACGAATACCTCATTCGCGACCTCATCATGCAGGGCGCCGCGATAGACACCTTCGGCGTCGGCGAAAGGATGATCACAGCCGCGAGCGAGCCGGTCTTCGGCGGGGTCTACAAGCTCGCCGCGGTCGAGGACAAGGACGGAAACATCACCCCGAAGATCAAGATCTCCGAGAACGTCGGAAAGATCACGAACCCGCATTTCAAGAAGGTCTACCGTCTCTACGACCGCGACGGCATGGCGCTCGCCGACCAGATCTGCGTCCACGACGAGGTCATCGACCCGACAAAGCCGCTGACAATCTTCGACCAGTTCGCGGTCTGGAAGACAAAGACTCTGACCGACTTCACGGTGCGCGAGCTTCAGGTGCCGGTTTTCAGGCACGGCGAGCTCGTCTACAAGCTCCCGACGCTGAAGGAGATCAAGGCTAACTGCGAGAAGGAGCTCGACACCCTCTGGGACGAGGTCAAGCGCTTCGAGAACCCGCACAACTACTATGTCGACCTGTCTGAGAAGCTCTGGAGAATCAAGAATCAGCTCCTCTGCGCGCATAAGGTCGACTGACGGATTTCCCGGAATTATTAACGTCTGAAAGGATGAATGACATGAAAAAACTGCTTATCGTGGTCGATTACCAGAACGATTTCATCGACGGCGCGCTCGGCTTTCCGGGCGCTGAAAAGCTCTCCCCGATAATCGCCGGGAAGATAAAAAAAGCCCGCGCGGACGGCACGGACGTCATTTTCACCCTCGACACCCACGGCGAGAACTACCTTGAAACAAGCGAGGGCAGACATCTTCCTGTCCCTCACTGCATAAAGGGAACAAAGGGGCACGAGCTGCGGGAGGAGATAAAGGCGCTTGTCGAGCCATGCGACAGAATCATAGAAAAGCCGTCCTTCGGTTCCGCCGAGCTCTTCGATATCCTCCGCGACTCCGGCTGCACCGACATCGAGCTCTGCGGGCTCGTCACTGACATCTGCGTCGTCTCGAACGCGATAATCGCGAAAACCGCTCTGCCGGAGGCGAATGTGACAGTCGACAGCGCCGCCGTCGCGTCCTTCGACAAAGCAAAGCACGACGCCGCGCTCGAGGTCATGAAGAGCGTTCAGGTAAACGTCGTCTGACATGGTGGACTTCATTGAACACGGAATCGACTACACAGGTGAGGATTTCTCGGAGATTCAGGAAATACCGGAAATAATCGCGCGTCAGCGGTTTTCCGACTGCCGGTTCAACTCGCTGTCCTTTCTCGAGACGAGGCTCGACGGGGCGGTGTTCGAGCGGTGCTCGTTCGATTTCACTCGGATCGGCGGGACAATATCGCGCTGCGCGTTCCTCAATTGTTCGTTCAGGTACGCGAACCTGCTGTCCGCCGAGTTCGACGGGTGCAAGATGACCGGCTCGAATCTCGCCGACGTCACAAACGCCGGATACATCATCCGCGGTGGCGACTGGAGCTACACCGAACTCGCGAAGATCCGCATGAAGAGACGCGACCTTGACAGCGCGAACTTCACCGGCGCGAACCTGTTCGACTGCCGCTTTGAGAACTGTAACCTGTCGGACGTTAGGTTCGACAACGCGGTCGTGAACAGCCTTGATCTGAAAGGCTCGAAGCTCTACGGCGCGTCCTTCGCCTTCGTGAATTTCGGTCAGGTGAACTTCAAGGGCTGTGAGGCGGACGTTGATTTCGCCGTGACCTTCGCCAGAGCGAACGGAATCAGGATATAAAAATTCTCTCCCGGAAGCATTTCGCGTGTCTCCCGGGAGAGTTTCGTTTTATGAAAATGTGTCGTCGACCGGTATTCCCGGTATCAGCGTACCGCTGTCCTGCTGTCCGCCGCTTCCGGCGTATCCGCCCGCGATGTAGCCAGAGCTTCCGGTGAAGCTGCCGGTCGGGGCGAACTCCTTCGCGAGACTGTCAATATCCGGCTCCGGCGCGGCGTAGGAATTTCCGCCGCTTCTCGGAACGCCGTCAAAATCGAGTTTTGTTCCGTTTCCCTCGAGCTTTATTCTCGCGGAAAAGGCGTTTCCCCTCTTCGATACAAAGCCGTCGAGAATGTCCGTCTGCCCGTCACAAAGCAGCTTTCTGACCTCATCGGTCTTCAGCGGTCTGCCGCATACCGGGCTGTAGATCCGGAACTTGCAGCCTTTTTTCCACTCGGAGCAGCCGTAGCCGTACCTTCCGCGGATGACCTTCCCGCCGCAGAGGGGACACTTTCCGACTTCGTCGCCGGCGAACCCGTCGCCGCTCTCGCGATCGATCCGGAAAACCTCGGATATCTCATTTTCCGTGACAGAAGTCGAATCCGCTATCGTCATCTCGCCGCGATAGACCTTCTTGAGCGCCTTTCCGAGCTCGGCGGTCTTGTACTTGTCCATGCCGATGTGCATGCGCGACAGAGACTCTACGAGATATTCTCCCGCCGGGAGTATCGTGTAGACGTCCTTTTTCAGCTCGATATAGCCGCTCTTTCTCGCGTTGTCTATGATCGACGTGCGGGTCGCCTCGGTGCCCAGCTCAAGCCCCTCGAACATGGCGCGGTACTCGGCGGCTTCCTCCGCGGAGCCGGTGTCGTTTTCGGTGTTCTCGTCGTCTTCGGCGTCCTGCTTCTGCTTTCCTTTTTTCGCCAGCTCCTCGCGGAACGGATTCTTCAGGTAATTGTTCAGCGTCTCGATCGTGTAGTGCTTCGGCGGGGTCGTCTCTTTCTCGCACGGCGCGAACGCGATATTGACGTTGTCGTCCTTCGAAAGACGCGGGAGCACCTTGTCCTTCGCCGTGTAGTCGTCATATTTCGTCCATCCGGGCTCGAGTATCACCATGCCCTTAAGGACAAAGTCCTCCAGCCCCGGCTCGCCGCGCTTGCCGACGCGGATTGTCAGCTCGGTTCTGTCGACTATACAGTCCTTCGCGCAGAAGACCGCCGCGAAACGGCGTATCACCGCGCCGTAGACCTTTGCCTCGTCCGGTGAAAGCTTCGATTTGTCCGGCATCTTCGTCGTCGGCGTCAGCGCGGAGTGGGACTCTATCTTCGTGTCGTCGAATATGCTCTTGTAGTCCTTGAATTTCACCGGATAGCCAAGCCTCCCGACAGCGTCCAGAACCTTCTTCACCTTGTCCTTCTCCGCCGTCGCGAGATATTCCGAGTTCGTTCTCGGATAGGTCACATAGCCCTTCTCATACAGCCCCTGAAGCACCTCAAGGCTCTTCGGCATAGGCATCTTGAACTTTTTTCCGAGAAAGCTCTGAAGCTTCGTCAGCGACCAGAGCTTGCCGGGGTTCAGGCGATCCTTCTTCCGCTTCACGTCGACCACGTACGCTCCGGCGGCGTTGTATTCAGCGCACTTTCTGCCCGCCTTCGCCATCTCGTCCGCGTCGAATCTGAGCTTCGAGACAAGCTCGACCGTCTCGCCGTTCGTCTTCTCCTTCGACGCTATCGTGTAGTATTTCTCCGGCTTGAAATTGCGTATCAGCATGTCGCGGTCATATATTGCCTTGACGATCGGAACGATGACCCGCCCGACGCGCAGCAGCGTCCCGGTTTTCAGCGTCGCGAACCGCGTCAGGTTGACGCCGTACAGCCAGTCGGTGTATGTCCGCGCGAAGCCCTCGTCGGCGAGGTTGTCATACTCGCTCTCGTCTTTCAGTTCCGAGACGGCAGCGCGTATCGTCTCCGGCGTCTGATCCGGCAGCCACAGGCGGCAGAGCCGCTTCCCGCCGCAATTTCCGCGCGAGAGCGTGTCCGTGCCGAAAGACTTCATGATACAGAGCCTGACGATTATCTCGCCCTCGCGGTCGGAGTCTCCGGCGTTGACTATCGTGTCGACGTCCGGTCGGTTGCAGAGCGAGCGTATCACTCCGAACTGCCGCTCGACGCCTCTGTCCGACGCGTTCGCCGGACGCTTCAGCTGATAGTCGAACTTCTCCGGGAAGCACGGCAGACCTTCCATCGTCCACCTTGTCTTCCCGCCGGTGTCCTTCCCCTGATAATGCTCAACATCCGCGAGCGAGAAGAGATGCCCGAAAGCCCACGTCACGATGAAATTCCCGACCTGAATGTACTCCGCGCCCCGCGTCGGGGTTCCGCCTATCGCGGCGGCTATATTGCGCGCGAGAGATGGTTTTTCCGCGATTATCAGTATCATGTCATATAAGCCCCGCTGTACGAAGTATGAAGATTCCGGCGAACATCGTGAACAGGCTCATCAGCGTCGATATCAGAAGTATCTGCGACGCGAGCTCATGATCCGACTTCATCTGCTTTGCCATTATGTAGCTCGAGACCGCCGCCGGACCGCCGAAAACGATGAACACACACCCGAGCGAAGTTCCAGTGAAACCTAACGCCATAGCCGCGAAAACCGCCAGCGCCGGAACGACGACAGTCTTGCAGACAGACGAGGCCACCGCGAGCCCGACACGCCCGTGAAGGCTCTCAAGCCTGAAGTTCGCTCCGAGACTGATGAGCGCGAGCGGCATCGACATATCCGAAAGATAGCCGAGCGAGCGCGACATGAGCACCGGCATCGAAAGACCCGTCAGCCGCCATACAAGCGCCAGCACAATCGAGATGATCAGCGGGTTTGTCGCGACCGTCTTCACTATCCGCTTAGCGAGCGCCGCGGGCGACAGCTTCGCGTCAGCCGGCGCGTAGACACTCAGTATGACGACCGCGAACACATTGAACAGCGTGACTATGAACGGAAGTATCATAGCGAGCGTCGCCGTCCCGTCGTCCCCGAACATATTTTTCGCGAGAGTCATGCCGAGTATAGCCGCGTTCGAGCGGTAGACACCCTGTATGAACGCCCCGCGCTTCGCGTTGTCCTTCACAAGCAGCGGTACGAGAACGCACGGTATGAGGAAAGACGCCGTCACCGCCGCGACGCAGAATACGATGAGCTTCACGTTGAGGATATCCCCGGTCTGTGCCGTCGCGATATCGACAAACAGCAGACACGGCAGGCATATCTTGAACACCAGCCGGTCGCAGACCTCGAGAAAATCCGCGTTTAGAAACTTCACCTTCATAAGTATCGCGCCCAGAGCGACTATGATGAATATCGGAGCTATGATATTCAGACTGTAAATAAAGCTGTCAAGCAAACAAAACCCTTCCTTCAGCGCGCGGCTATTTCATGAAATCCGGCAGGAACTCGTCGGATACCGCTTTCTTAACGAGTTTGTCAATATAATCAAGCGAAAACGTCTTGTCCTTCCCGTAGTTGACCGTCCCGTGCGCCGCGGCGAGCTCCTTGGTGTAATCCTTCAGAAGATATACCTGAAGACCGAGGCGCTCCTTGTTGTAATGCGTGACGACCGGATTCATGACCGGATTCTCGATACGGCATCCAGACGAGTCCTTCACGACGTCGAACGACATTATCCCGCCGACCATCGTATAGTTCTCGTACTGCGTAGATATGAGATTTCCGAGGGAATAGATGACAAGCGTGCGGCTGCCGTCCGGGTTCGCGTGCCACTCGACCGGCTGGAGAGTGTGCGAGTGCATTCCGATTATCGCGTCCGCGCCAGCCTCTGAGATCGTCTTAGCGAGCGATTTCTGCTCGTCAGTGACAACCGTCGAGCCGTCGGTTCCCCAGTGCATCACGACGAAGACCATATCGGCGAGATTCTTCGCCTTCCCGATCATCCGCGTTATCTCCGCCGAGTCGATGAGCGGAATATATATCTTACTCGACGCGGGGAGAGTCATGCCGTTCAGTCCGTATGTGTAGGTAAGAAAAGCGATCTTTATCCCGTTCTTCTCGACGACGCGGATATTCTCGTAATCATCCTTGTCGTAATACCCTCCGAGGAGCGTAACCGGCTGAGAGTTCCAGAAATCAATGTGACCTTTCAGCCCCGCTTCCTTCTTGTCGAGCATATGATTGGTCGCGATATTGACGATGTCGAACCCGAGATCGACAAGCGCCTTCCCCGCCGCCTGCGGACCGTTGAAGTTCGGGTAGCCAGAGATGCCGAGCTCATCACCGCCGAGCGGCGTCTCCTGATTCACGAAAGCGAGGTCCGCACTCTTCACGAAATCCGCGATGTCGGTGTACATATCGATGAAGTCATAATCCTGCCCGTCCTTCGCGCGGTTTCTCGCGTCTGTGTAGACGTTCTCATGAATTATGTTGTCTCCGGCGGCTATGAAATGTATCACTCCGTCTGACGGCTGAACCGAAGCATTTCCAGACGCAGTTGTGTCCGCCGCTGTTGTGACCGCTGCTGTCGTACCCGCCGTGGTTCCGGTCGTTCCGGCATTTCCGGACGTGACCGCATTTGTATCCGACGGCGTCTGATCCGCGCCGGGAGCGACGATACGCGTGACGTCAGGGTCGGTGCCCTCTATGACAGTGTCACTTATCCTCGGCGTGCCGCACCCCACGAGCGTCAGAGCGGAAAACAGCGCCGCCGAAAAAAGCGAAATTACCTTTTTATATCTCATTTAACAAATCCTTGAATCCTTACAGAATTTTCATTACAAATATTATACCGCAGATTCACTTCGATGTCAACCGTTTTTTAATTAAGTTTTCGCGGCGCAAAAAAGCGAACGGAGCGCATCCGTTCACTTTTTCGTTATTATTCGGCGCTTGATGCCTTGCCGTGCTCGCAAGGATGGTCGAAGAAGCCGGTGAGATCGGCGAACATCCCGCCGTCCCTCTCGATGAACCCGAGCCGCCTCGCGAAATTCTTCGACGGCTCGACTTTCTCGTCGTACCACACCTCATGCGTCCCGGAGAGGTCGATAAAATTCATCGTCTGACGACCCATGATGAAGAGCGCGTTCGCGTCGTCGGTCCCCGGCGCACCCCTCAGAGCGAATATGTGTCCGCCGTCCTCGCGGTAGCCGAACTGGCACACGCCAACGAGCTCGCCGTCGACCCAAGCAGAGTACGCGAGACAGTCCGCGTCGTAATCTATCCCGCATTTCTTGCAGAGCTTTTCCTGATCTTCTTTTTTCTGTATCGGCTCAACTATAAGCATTTCCATGTCCTTTCTTAAGGTGTCATTTTATGTCTTTAAGGTAAGCGACCTGACTTTTTGTCAGGTGTCTCCACTCGCCTGGCTTCAGGTTCGCGAGGCGGAGATCGCCTATCGCGACTCTCGTCAGACGCTTCACCTCGAGACCGCATATTTCGCACATCTTGCGTATCTGCCGGTTCCTGCCCTCGTACAGCTCCATTCTCAGCACGGTCGAGGGGTGTCTCGGGTCGTCCCGCATCTTTATGACCGACGTCGCGACCGGCTGTATTTTGTAGCCGTCTATCACCATCTCGCCGGACAGCTTTTTCACAGTCTCGAGCCCGACCTTTCCGTCGACCTCGACATTGTATATCTTCGGCACCGAGTGGCGCGGGTGAGTCAGCTTGTTCGCGAGCTCGCCGTCGTTTGTCAGTAGCAGCAGACCGTCAGAGTCCATGTCGAGCCGTCCGACCGGATAGACGCGCTCTCCGACGCCGTCCACGAGATCGATGACGGTCGGGCGTCCGCGCTCATCCGACGCCGTTGTGACGTATCCGCGCGGCTTGTTGAGCATGATGTATGTCTTTCTGACAAAGCTCTTTCCGACGACCCTGCCATGGTACTCCACCCTGTCAGTCTCCGGGTCGACCTTTTGTCCGATCTCAGCCGGTATGCCGTTCACGAGCACGGCTCCGCGCCGTATCTCATCCTCAGCGGCGCGGCGGCTCATCACGCCCGCCTCAGAGAGGTATTTCTGTAGTCTTTCTGTCATTATCTATCCTTTTGCGCACAGACGGCGCGTCAATATGTAGGCGCGGCGGCAGAACGCCGTCACGCACAGATCATCACCCGAAAAGCCTTCCGAGCAGACCCTTTTTCTCGTAGCTGATTCTCGGCGCGTCCTCATCGGAATACAGCGCGACCTCACCGAGCGTTATCTCGTTTCCGCTCCCGTCGTCGGCGACGAAGCGTATCTTACCAACCATCTGTCCTTCCGCCACCGGCGCCCACAGATATCTCGGGAGCTCGACGATGCGCCTGACTTCGCCGACCGTAGTAGGGACGCACACGGTAAGCCCGTCCGTGTTGCGGATCGAAACCGTGTGCCTTTCGCATCCGATGCAGGGCTGAATAAAAACCGACTCGCCAGGGCGTATCAGCTCGCGCGACTCATATTTCGTGAACCCGAAGTCAAGCATCGCCGTATGATCCCGCCAGTCGTCCGGAGCGTTCAGCGTCACCGCCACGAGCGTCACGCCGTTCCTCTCCGCCGCGGAGACGAGACATCTTCCGCTCCGCTTCGTATACCCGGTCTTGACGCCGATCGCGCCATCGTAGAGCCGGAGCATCTTGTTGTGATTCAGAAGATACCGCGTCTCGTCGCCGACGGTTATATTGTGCCTGTAGGTCGAGACTATCTCGCGGAACCTCGGGTTCGACAAAGCGTGAGCAGCAAGCTTCGCGAGGTCGCGCGCCGTCGTGTAATGCTCCTCGTTGTCGAGCCCGTGCGGATTTGTGAAATGCGTGTTTTCGAGCCCTATCTCCTTCGCTTTCGCGTTCATCAGCTCGGCGAAGGCGTCGACCGAGCCCGCGACATTTATCGCTATAGCCGCGGCGGCGTCGTTCGCGCTCTCGAGCATCAGCGCCCAGACGAGGTCGTCAAGGCTCAGCCTGTCACCCGTCTCGAGATATACCGACGAGCCCTCAATCCCGACAGCCCCGCTCGGAACGGTCACCTCACGCGAGGTGTCCCCCGCCTCGAGGGCGACGAGCGCTGTCATTATTTTCGTCGTGCTCGCCATAGGGCGCCTTGTGTCGGCGTCCTTCACAAATATGACGTTCCCGCCAGACGCTTCGATCACTATCGCCGATTCAGCGCTGACACGCGGGCAGATGTCCTCCGCGAAAATTCCGCGCGTGAGAAGGCAGACAGACATGACCGCCGCCCCCGCGCGCGATATTAATTTATGAAAATCCGGCATTACCGATTACATCCTTTCAAAAACGAACTGCAATGATATTTTCCCACGAGACTATCAGAGAATACCACGCAAATAATGTAATCGCTTTGCGCCTTTATTTTCTTTTTCCGGAAGAAAACGGTTTATTCCCCGTCTTTTTCCTTTTCTTCGTTATTTTCGTCTTTTGCTGTGTCTTTCGTTTCAGCTTTCTTGTCAGAGCCTTTGCGAAATATGTCGGCGATCTTTGAGATCACCTCCGGCGACTTCTCGACGAGATTTGAGATCGACTCGAACTTGTCCGCCTCGGGCGTCGCGAGACCGACATTCAGAAGGTCGACGTGTCCGTCCGCGCCGACGACGAGGAAGCCCACCGGCTGGACAGTGACGCCGGTTCCGCCGCCTCCGCCGAAATTCGTCGTGAGACCGCTGTTCTGCGGACTGTTCTGCGCCTTTCTCGCCATGTTCTTTCCGAGGTAGTCGAGTCCGCCGGACGCGAAGCCTACCATCACCTTCGATACCGGAATGATCGTCGTCCCGTTCGGGGTGGTTATCGGCGTGCCGATTATTGTGTTCGCGTCAACGACCTGCTTTATCTGTTCGAGCGACGCCTGGATTATTTCGGTGAGCTTGTTCTCTGCCATTTTTTTGATCTCCCTTTTTATTTGTATTTATTCGGTCAGGTGTATGACCGGAATTTTCATCGTTATCCGTTTCGTCCTCTTTCAGGTATTCGAGGGCGGCGCGGAAGAGTATGTCTGTCATCTGCCATACCCTCAGTGAGAAGCCGAGCTTTACCTCGACCTCCGGCTCCGTCTTCGTGAAATCTGTGCCGACCGACAGAACGCTTTTTCTGTGTGTGTGAAGGTTCCCGGTCGAGACAAGCAGAGCCCACAGGTTCTGCACCGCGCCGATGACAACACCGTAAGTTACCGCGGTACGCGCGGCGTCCTCAGACGCGACTGTTATCCGGAGCGTGTGGAAGTCTATCCGAAGGTGTTTTCCGAGCCGCGTGATGAAGACCTTCGCGACGCGCGTGATCTTTTCTATCAGCCCGCCGAGGTCAGTCTCTTCCTCTGTTTTTTCCGCCGTTGAAGTCTGTTTTTCCGCGGCTTTTCCGGGCTTTTTCTTCTCCCCGTGAAGCTTCGCGAGGGATGATCTTATCTTTCCGACGAAGTTCTTCGCTTCGTACGCGCCGTCATTCTCCGCGAGCTTTTTTCTGTAGTTCTCAAGCGACCAGTCTTTCAGCTTCAGGCGCTCGTCCTTCTTCGGTATAAGGCGCATACGGAACAAACCGACATAAAGCGTCAGTCGCAGGTCGTCCGGCGCCTCCACAACGACCTTCACGCGCAGGAAGAGTATCAGCAGAATTATCCCGGCTATCGCCGCGAGAATTATTTTCCACATGCCATGCCCTCCTGCAATAATATATTATCGTCAATTTCGCGCGGTTTTATTGGTCTTCCCCGCGCGTTTCGTCTTCCGGAGTTTCATCCGTGCTCTTCGTTGCGCCGTCCGATAATGCCTGCACAGGCTCACCGAACAGCTCGACAGGCGGCAGCGCCGAGAGCGACGTCAGACCGAACACCCGGAGAAAATCGTCCGTTGTCCTGAAAAGCGACGGATGCCCCGGCGCGTCGAGCTTTCCGCACACCTCGATCAGCCGCTTGTCGATCAGGTTATTGACCGCGTAAGCCGAATCAGTCCCGCGTATCTGGTCTATATACGACCTCGTCACCGGCTGATGGTACGCGACGATCGCGAGCGTCTCGAGCGAGCTGCGCGACAGGTTTCCCCCGCGCTTGACGCCGAGCGCCGCGCGAATCCGGTCGATGTGCTCCTCTTTCGTACAAAGCTGACAGGAGTCGTCGAAGATCAGCAGCTGTATACCGCTCGACTTGTCCTCGAGTCTTCGCCGCAGCTCCTCCGCGATCGCCCTCGTGTCGTCAAGCGACAGTCCGAGCGCCTCGCCGAGCTTTTCGAACCCGACCGGATACCCGGCGGCGAATAGTATCGCCTCGAGCGCCGGAATCAGCTCCGCGCCTGTTGTCTCACCGCTCATCTTCTTCACCTCCTCCGCTGACGCCTCCGGCGCCTTCTTCGTATTCATCGTATTCGCGGATTTCCTCCGCCTCGTCCGCGGCGTCGACTATATCGCCCGCTTCCTGAACGGCGGTCTTTTCATCTTCCGCGAACCCCGCGCTTCCGGTCGTGTCCATACTCTCGCGCGGGTCAATATGCCCGCGGTTCAGGCTCATCGCGAAATCGTGCGGCCCCTCCTCGAACGTGTACTCTCCCACGGGTCTCAGGGTCACGCGGTTCTTCTTTATCAGCTCGAGCACCGCGAGGAAAGTCGCGATGAGCTCGCTGCGCGTGTTCGCCGTCAGCAGTATCGACGTATAAAGCGTATCGCCGTGCCGCACGAGATAGCGTATGACGCCGAATATTTTTCCGCTCACCGGAACTATCGGCGTTCTGAGTATCCGTTCGAAAGGCTGCTCGGCGCGCATCCGGTTCAGGCTGTCAATCTGCGGCTTGTCGAGCGACGCCATCAGAGCGAGCATCACCCTTTTCAGACGCTGCGGATCCTGATCCTCGAGCCTGCCGTTGTCCGGCTTCACCTCGTCGGTGTCCTTCGTGACGCGCCCGGAGAAATCGGAAAGCTGACTCGTCAGATAGTCGGCGGCTTCCTTCATCCGCGCGTACTCGGCGAGGGCTGCGGCGAGCTTTGCCCGCGGGTCCTCCTCTTCCTTCTCGTCGCGCGGGAGGAGCATCTTCGATTTTATCAGCATAAGCTCGCTCGCCATCACGATGAACTCACCCGCGACCTCCATGTCCATCCGGTGCATCAGGTCGATGTATTCCATGTACTGCGCGAAGAGCTCCGCTATCGGTATGTCGGTTATCTTCACCTTGTTGTTCTCGATGAGTCTTAAAAGCAGGTCGAGCGTCACCTCGAATACCTCGAGCTTATAGTTCACCGTCTCCATCATCCGAAGAAAGGCAGCAGCTCGAGCAGCCACCGCATCCCGCCGGATATCGCGCCGGTCAGGAAGGTCAGCGGCTTGTCGAGAAGCCCCGTGACAAGCAGAAGCATGATTCCGAGAGATATGTACCTCTCGTACTTCATCACGCCGAAATAATACTTCTCCGGCAGGATCGCGTATAACACCCTCGAGCCGTCAAGCGGCGGAACCGGGAAGAAATTGAACACCGCGAGCGAGATATTCATGTAATGGAAAGTGAAAATGAACGTCAGGCAGGCGTATATCAGATTTATCGTGAACTCGGACGAGTTCATGAAAGCCCCGTGAGCGTCGCACGCCATAATGATCTCATAAGGGATCAGAATAACGAACGCCAGCAGCAGGTTAGCGACCGGACCCGCGAGCGCCGTCAGCGCCATGCCGCGCTTCGGATGCCTGAAATTGCGCGCGTCGATCGGCACCGGTCTCGCCCATCCGAAGCCGAACAGAAGCATACAGAAAAAACCGATCGGGTCGAGATGCGCGAACGGATTCAGCGAAAGCCGCCCTCTCTCTTTCGCCGTGTGGTCGCCGAGTCTGTCCGCCATCCATCCGTGAGCGACCTCATGGAAGGTCAGCGAGATGAGCACTATGACAAGGCTCATAAGAATCTGAAGAAGACTTGCCTTCAGATTCGAAAAATCAAGATTCCTGAGCATCGTACGCCCTCACCCCGCGAGCCCGGAGAGCGCCGCGCGGCACTCCTCGACGCCCTCTCCGGAGAGCGCGGAGAACGGTATCACCGTGTGCTCCGAGATCAGCGGGTGGCTTCTCAGAGCCTCGAGCGACTTCTTTCTGTCGGTCGCGTTCAGCTTGTCCGCCTTTGTCGCTACGACGATGAACGGCATCCCGGTCTGACCGAGAAAATCAAGCATCATCTCGTCGTCCGCGGTCGGTCCGACCTTCAGGTCGACGAGCTGCGCGACGCCGGACAGAAGCCCGCCGGTCAGGTACCCGTCTGTCAGGCGCGACCACTTCTCGCGATCCGCCGGAGCCCTCTTCGCGAAGCCGTAGCCCGGCAGGTCGACTATATAGAGCTTCTTATCGACAAGATAGAAATTCAGCGTGATTGTCTTTCCGGGGGAACCGGAGACGCGCGCGAGGCTCTTTCTGTTCGATATCTTATTGAGAAAGCTGCTCTTCCCGACGTTCGAGCGTCCGGAGAGCGCTATCTGCGGGATCCCGTCCCGCGGTATCTGCTCTGACAGTCCGGCGGTGCGGACGAGTTCGATATTTGTGTAATTAAGCATTTTTATGACCATGCCTTTCGTAGTAACTTACAGTTTTGAGGCGGTTTTGAAAGACGGCTTGTCCGTCTTTCAAAATTCACGACCCCATGTCGTGAAAGCCTCAAAACTGTTTGGTCTGAAAATTCATTTTCAGACTTGTGCCTTTCAGTTAACAGTTAAATGGCAGGATTTCGTCACTCGGCGCCCTCAGACACAGCCGCCGGAACACGTGCCGGTGCGTCATCCATCACCGGGATGATATCCGGCGATTTCTCAGCGACCTCTTCACGGCTCACATAGTCGCTCATCAGCGTCTCGGCTGACGTTTTTCTCACGAGAGCCCGCTCCAGCACCTCGTCCGCGGTCTTCACCGGGACGAACCCGAGCGTCTCCCTGACGGTCGGGTCGAGCTTTGAGAGGTCGCGCATATTGTCCGCCGGAATCAGCACCGTCTTCACGCCGGCGTTGTAAGCCGCCATCGTCTTCTCCCGGAGCCCGCCTATAGCAAGCACCTTTCCGCGGAGCGTCACCTCGCCGGTCATCGCTATGTCGCGTCTCACCGGGATGCCGGAAAGCGCGCTCGCGAGCGACGTCACAAGCGTGACGCCCGCGCTCGGCCCGTCCTTCGGGACAGCTCCCTCCGGGACGTGGATATGTATATCGCAGTTTTTGTAGAACATCGGGTCTATCCCGAGCTCCTTCGCCCTCGAACGGACAAAGCTCAGCGCGATGTGCGCCGACTCCTTCATTACGTCGCCGAGAGAGCCTGTCAGCTCAAGCTTCCCACTCCCCTCGAACACAGCAGTCTCAACGCGCAGCATATCGCCGCCGACCTCGGTGTACGCGAGACCGTTCACGACGCCGACCTCATCCGTGTCGGATATGCGCTCCTGAATTATCGTGTCCTCACCGAGATATTCGCGCAGGTCCTCCGGTTTCACGACGATCTGCTTTATCTCCGGGTCCTCGACAACCTTCTTCGCCGCTTTGCGGCAGATGTCAGCGATCCGGCGCTCGAGGCTGCGCACTCCCGCTTCGCGGGTGTAGCTGTCGATGATCTCAAGCAGCGCCTCGTCCGTGATCTTAAGCCGTCTGCGGTTCAGCCCGCAGCGCTTAATCTGCTTCGCAAGCATATGCTCCTTCGCTATCGCGAGCTTTTCGGAGCGGGTGTAGGAATTCATCCGTATGATGTCCATACGGTCGATGAGCGGTCTCGGAACCGTCTCGAGCGTGTTCGCCGTCGCGATGAACAGGCACTCGGAGAGGTCTATCGGCAGCTCCATGTAGTTGTCGCGGAACGACTTGTTCTGCTCCGGGTCAAGCACCTCGAGAAGCGCCGCCGCCGGGTCGCCGTTCGCGCCCGCCGCTATCTTGTCTATCTCATCGAGCAGAATGACCGGATTCCGCGTCCCCGCCTGAGCGAGCGCGTTCACGATGCGTCCGGGCATAGCTCCGATATATGTCTTCCTGTGTCCGCGTATCTCAGCCTCGTCCCTGACACCGCCGAGCGACACACGCACATACTTGCGCCCCGTCGCACGGGCGATAGAAGCGCCGACCGACGTCTTTCCGACGCCGGGAGCGCCGACAAGACAGAGTATCTGGCTCTTTATGTCGGTGAGCTGTCTCACCGCGAGGAACTCGAGAACGCGCTCCTTGACCTTGTCGAGCCCGAAGTGATCCTCGTCGAGTATCTTCTTCGCGCGCTTTATGTCGTTCCGGTCCGGCGAGAGCTTCGTCCACGGGAACTCAAGGCAGGTGTCGATCCACCCGCGCGAAACCGAGGACTCCGCGGAGCCGAACGGATTCTTCGCCATTCTCGAGACTTCCTTCAGGAGCTTTTCCTCGACCTCCTTCGGGAGCTTCGCCTTCTTTATCTTCTGCGTATACTCGTCGGTCTCGTCGTCGGACGTGTCGCCGAGCTCCTTCTTCACCGCCTTCAGCTGCTCGCGGAGGAAATAGTCCCGCTGATTCTTGTTTATCTGCTCCTGCACCTTCTGGTGTATCTCGGACTCCGCCGAGAGCAGTATCTCCTCGTCGTACATCATCGAGATTACCGTGCGTATCTGCTTCACCGGGTCGAGCGCGTTCAGCACCTTCTGCTTGTCCGACGGACGCACGAGCACATGGCAGGCGATGAAATCCGCGAGGAAACCGACCTCGGTGATCGCCTTCACAGCAGCCGAGACGTCGTTCGACAGCTTCGGCATAAATCTCGTCAGGCTCTCGAACGCGGCGACCGCCTCGCGCATATACGCCTCCCCGCGGAGGTCCGGCGTGTCGTCTGTCGCGGACAGCCTCACAAGAAGCTCAGCCGTGATGAGGGATCCCTTACTGACCGCTCCGACGACCGTCGCGCGGCTGATTCCCTCGATAATGACCCGTCTTACCTTGTCGCTGACGCGTATCGTCTGCTTTATACGCGCGACGGTTCCGACGCCCTCGAGCGCGTCCGGCGAAGGGTCGATCGCCGTCATGTCCTTCTGCATAACAAAGAACGCATTCCCGCCGGTTCCCGCCGCGTCAAGCGCCGCGAGCGCCGTGCTGCCAGTCAGCTCGAAGCTCATCGAATTACGCGGAAAAACCACGATCCCGCGCGTCGGTACGACCGGAAGTGACACACGGTCGATCTTTTCTATATAATTCGGCATTATGTTCAATTTCTCCGATTTCAGTAATAAGTCGTCCGATCACGGAATATATCCTCAACAGCGTGACCGGAGCGCGTATTGAGGTCTTCTCTATATTATAACACACCTGACGCCCGTTTTCCATACGAATCGACAATCTTTAAGAAGAATTAAACATTTGTCAATATTTTCTTCAGTCAAACCGCCGGAAAAATGAAGAAAAAACGAAAAAACGGCTCTGCGCGGGTATATCATAAGATTGATATTCCGCAGAGCCGCTTAATCATACAAATCATTTTCATGCCATTAACTCCCTCGGTTTTCTGTAGATTCATGCCGAATTCAAATGGCAGAAAATATTATACCGCATTTTTCGCCTTTTGTAAATAGGCATTAAGACGAATTAGACGCGAAGATTGTCAGATAATTTCGTCGTTTCGCCGATTTTATCTGAAAGCGCTCCCGAACGGGTTCCGCGGCGGTGTCACATTATATTCCGGAGTCACGCAGACCTCGCCGGGAAGCTCATTCATGCCGTTCTGAGTGAGCGGCACAGGCGTGATCCCGTTGGGCGCCGGCGTTCTGACGCAGCGCCTGTCGAGCGGGTATCTCGGACGGTTCCGCGCGTTTTCGTTTGTCATGTCAGATCATCCTTCCGGACAGTATTCGAGCCGCGCTTTTTTCGCGGCGTCAATACCATGATATTCCGGAAAGCAAAAACCGTTCGCCGCGTCTCACCCGTGTGCGTGCGTCCTCGCTATCGTCGCGCTGATGATCATTTCCGCGCCGGCGCCTGTCAGCAGCTCAGCCGAAGAGGCGAGCGACGCTCCGGTCGTCATTATGTCGTCCATGAGAATCACCGTCTTTCCGGCGAGATCCTTCTCGCGGACGGTTATCGTGTTCTTCGCGTTTTCAAGGCGTTCCTCGTGACCGAGCGTCTTCTGCTCGAGCGCCTTTCCGGTTCTGCCGAGCAGCTTCGCGTATCTGTAGCCGAGCTTTTTCGCGGTCAGCGACGCAACGTCCGCCATGTGGTCGTAGCCGACCTCGAGTATCGTTTTCGGGCGGCGCGGGACGTTCGTCACAATGACGTCCTCCGGTCTGACGCTCCTCAGATGCTCAGCCGCCTCCCGCCTGATGAGTTCCGCCATCTCCCCTGAGATGAAGTCGAGCAGGTCGCGCGTCGCGTTCCGTTTCAGCCGCCAGATCAGCGTGTCGGTCGCGCTCAGGCTCTTCCCCGGGACATAATCCGCGAGAAAGCATACAAGACCGAATCTCTCCCGATTCTTCCCGTCCCCGAACTCCGCGACCGGCTGACCGAGGTTCTCGCTCCGCGCCCGCAGCTTCTCGTTCTCAAACATACGCCCGCATCTCTCGCAGAACGGAGACTTCCTGCCGTCCCCGACAAGCTCGCCGCAGCGTACACAGTGCTCCGGGTACATGAACGACGCTATTCTGTCAATTATGGACATCCTGTCTCACCTCGCCAGTCAATGTCTGAAAAGACCCGTATACCGCATGATCTGCCGGTTATTGTCGACCATTTCCTTGACGACCGAGGTGTCTCCGACGAGGATACACATCGCCTTCGCCCTCGTCACCGCCGTGTAGAACAGATTTCTCGTCAGAAGCTGCTTCGGGCAGGAGCGGTACATCGGGATTATCACGACCGGGTACTCGCTTCCCTGACTCTTGTGAACGGTTATCGCCCACGCGTGGTCGAGCTCGTCAAGCTTCGCGAAATCGTACTCGACAAGCCGCTCGTCAAAGCGTATCACCATCTGCTCGGACGGGACGTTTATCGTCTCGATGACGCCTATGTCGCCGTTGAAGACGCCCATGCCCTCTTTTCCGTCCTTTTCCCACGTAAGATCGTAGTCGTTCTTTATCTGCATGACCCGGTCGCCCTCACGGAACACCGTGTCGCGGAACTTCTTCTCGAGCTTGCGATTAGTCGGCGGATTGAGCGCCTCCTGAAGCATATGGTTCAGCGACTCGGTGCCCGCGATGCCGCGCCTCGACGGGGAGATCACCTGTATCCCCGCCGCCATCTGCTCGCCGTAGGTCTTCGGCAGACGGGTCTTCCAGAGCTCGACTATTGTCGACGCGATATCCTCGTCCCGCTGGCGGTTCATGAAGAAGAAATCGCTCTTCGCGTCGTTGAGGACCGGGTACTCACAGGTGCGCGTTGCGGATTATCAGGCTCTCGTTCGACTGGCGGAAGATCTCGGTCAGCTTGACCGTGCAGTACCGCCCGGACGCGATGATATCATTCAGCACGTTACCCGCGCCAACCGACGGGAGCTGGTCCGCGTCTCCGATCAGCATGAGTCTTGCACCGGGTTTTATCGCCTTCAGAAGCGAGTTCATTAAAAACATATCGATCATCGACGCTTCGTCGATGATTATCACGTCTTCCTCGAGCAGATCGTTCTCGTTTTTCTTGAAGTTGTCCCGCTTTCCGTCGGTGAAATCCGTCTCTAAAAGGCGGTGTATCGTCTTCGCCTCGGTCTGCGTCGCCTCGGACATACGCTTCGCAGCTCTTCCGGTCGGCGCCGCGAGCGCGACGCGCATATCCATGCTCTCGTAGACACGTATCACCGCGCGGATGACCGTCGTCTTTCCGGTTCCCGGTCCGCCGGTCAGGACCATAACGCCGCTGTTTATCGCATCCGAGATTGCCTTTCTCTGGAGCGCGTGATACTTCTTGTCCTCCTCGAGCTCGATGCGTGTGATGAAGCGCTCGACGTCCCCCGCCTCGATCCTCGGGCACAGCCGATCGAGCAGGTCGAGCTTTTCCTCGATCTCCATCTCGCACCTGAGCGACGCCGAATCATACACGGCGTCGAGATTCCCGACCTTCACCCTTGAGAGCTTCCCGGCGAGAACAAGCTCGTCCAGAGTCGTCGAGACCTTGTCCTGCGTCGCCCCGAGCGTCTGCGCCGCGAGCGGTACAAGCCGGTTCCATGGCAGGAACGAGTGCCCGCCGTTTCTCGCGCTTTCATTAAGAACATAACCGATGCCGCTTCTCAGTCTGAGCTCCGAGTCAGCGGTCACGCCGAGAGTCTGCGCGAACCTGTCCGCCCGCTCGAAGCCTATGCCGTCGAACTCCTCGCAGAGCCTGTACGGGTTCTCCTTTATCCTCTCGACCGACGACGCACCCCACTTCGCGAAAACCTTCTGCTGCATCGCGACCGAAAGGAACTCGCGGCAAAGCATCATCAGCGAGCGCATCGCGAACTGTTCCCTGAACGACTTTGATATCTCCTCCGCCTTCGTCGCGGATATCCCGGGAACCCTCGCGAGCCACTCCGGGTGGTTCTCGATGACGTCGAAGGTGTCCGGCCCGTACTCACCGATGAGCTTCGCGGCGGTCTTCGGACCTATTCCCTTTATCGCCCGGCTCGAGAGATATCTCAGCATATCGTTCTCGGTCGCGGGCATGCAGATCTCGATGTACGCGGCGCGGAATTGTCTTCCGTAGCGCTTGTCGAAAGTCCACTCGCCGGTGACCTTTATCCGCTCGCCGGTCGATATCTTCGGGAGAACCCCCTGGACTGTGATTATTTCGTCCTTCGGGAGCTCTCCCGTCGCCTCGTCGACCGACATGTCGAAGACTGTGTAGCCGTTTTCCTCATTATAATAGATTATATTTTCGACATCCCCGCCGAGAATTATAAGTTCCTTGTCCTTTGACTGTCCGTCCATTCCGCGCCGTTTACTCCCTCTGTGACTTCGTTATATTCAATTATATCACTTTTTGCCCGAATAATCAACCACTCCGGCGCGATTTTCCGCTCCGCGCGAAGATAATTTACATATTCGAGCGCGCGGTCGTTCCTGTCGGCACCGTCGTGTATCGCGGCGGCGACCCTCATGCGGACCTTTTTCGGGAACAGGATCGACTCCTTGAGGTTTCTTAACAGCGACCACGCGCCGAAAACGGCGAGGAAAGCTACGATTATTTCAAGAAATTCTCTCAATGTGTTCACCCCCTTTTATTATATTCACGGAATGAATATTTGTCATATTCCCGTCCAAAATAAAGTAAGATAAAGCCGCTTTTGTCTGAATGGGAGAAAAATGAGAATTATTTTGTGATTTTCGGGATTGCCTCTTGACTTTTCGGGGAAAGCGTGATATAATCTATTATATCTGGGTGGAGTGTAATGCTCTGCCGGGATAAACAAATTTCATTATTTTCAAAGGAGGTGCAGTATGCCAACCTTTAACCAGCTCGTTAAGCAGGGACGCGAAAAGTCGACCTACAAGTCGAAGGCGCCGGTTCTCCAGCATGGTTTCAACACTCTGACCGACAGAGCGACCGACATCAGCTCGCCCCAGAAGAGAGGCGTTTGCACGAAGGTCACCACGACCACCCCGAAGAAGCCTAACTCGGCGCTCCGTAAGATCGCCCGTGTAAGACTTACCAACGGACTCGAGGCGACCGTTTACATTCCGGGTATAGGTCATAACCTTCAGGAGCACTCCGTGGTTCTTATCCGCGGCGGCCGTGTCCGTGACCTCCCTGGTGTGCGTTACCACATCATCCGCGGTACTCTCGATACCCAGGGCGTCGCGAACCGCAACCAGAGCCGTTCCAAGTACGGCGCAAAGAGACCGAAGAAGAAGTAATTCTTCGATGGTTCTCCCGGACGGCATTCGCTGTTCCGGATGAGTTCCCCGCTCTCTCGGGGAGAATACTGCAAGGTATAGAAAACAGCCGAAAAGCTTTTACCTTTGAAAATATCGAAATTTGTTTATCCAGATTCCGGTGCGTTTCAATGGACGAGCATTTACGGGAGTCAACTTTCGAGTACCTATGATATCATTATTATGAAGGAGGGAAGTTACAATGCCGAGAAGAGGTCAAATTTCCAAAAGAGACGTTTTACCGGATCCGTTGTACAATTCTAAGCTCGTTACAAAGCTCATCAACACTATAATGTATGATGGCAAGAAGGGTGTAGCCCAGAAGATCGTTTACGATGCTTTCGCAATCGTTGAGTCGAAGCTGGGCCGCAATCCCCTCGAGGCTTTCAACGAAGCTCTTGAGAACGTAATGCCTGTGCTTGAGGTCAAGGCACGCCGCGTCGGCGGTTCGACCTACCAGGTACCTATGGAGGTCAGAGCTGAGAGACGTCAGACTCTGGGCCTCAGATGGATCACCACCTATTCGAGAACACGCGGAGAAAAGACCATGGCCGAGAGACTCGCTGCCGAGATCATGGACGCTCTCAATTCTGCGGGCGGAGCCTTCAAGAAGAAGGAAGAGACCCACAGAATGGCAGAGGCGAACAAGGCCTTCGCTCACTACAGATATTAATCTGTACCGTTTTCCGCTATTTCTTGAAAAGGAGAAAACCAAATGCCAAGAGAATACCCGCTTGAAAGAACCCGTAATATCGGCATCATGGCTCACATCGATGCCGGTAAGACTACGACGACTGAGCGTATTCTGTTCTATACGGGTAAGATTCACAAGATGGGTGACGTTCACGATGGCGCGGCTACCATGGACTGGATGGCTCAGGAGCAGGAGAGAGGTATTACCATCACTTCCGCTGCTACCACCTGTTACTGGCCGGGTTCCGCACATCAGTATGATATGCACCGCATCAATATAATCGATACCCCTGGTCACGTCGACTTCACCGTCGAGGTCCAGCGTTCGCTCAGAGTCCTTGACGGTTCCGTCACCGTATTCTGCGCAAAGGGCGGTGTCGAGCCTCAGTCTGAGACCGTTTGGCGTCAGGCTGATAAGTATCATGTCCCGCGTATGGGATATGTCAATAAGATGGACATCAACGGCGCTAACTTCTATCGTGTCGTCGAGATGATGCACGAGAGACTTCACGCAAACGCCGTGCCGATTCAGCTGCCTATAGGCGCTGAGGCTGATTTCCGCGGAATCATCGACCTTATGGAGATGAAGGCGGACGTCTACTACGATGACCTCGGTAAGGATATGCGCGTCGAGGATATCCCCGCTGATATGCTCGAGAAGGCACAGGAGTACCGTTCCAAGATGATCGAGGCTATATGCGAGACCGACGAGGAGCTCTTCATGCGCTACTGCGACGGTGAGGAGATCACCGTTCCCGAGCTGAAGACCGCTCTGAGAAAGGCTTGTATCTCGAACGAGATCGTGCCGGTCGTCTGTGGTACTTCCTATAAGAATAAGGGCGTCCAGAAGCTGCTTGACGCTATCATCGACTATATGCCTGCTCCTACCGACATTCCGGCTATCCGCGGCGTCAACCCCGAGACCGGTGAGGAAGAGGACAGACATCCTTCCGATGACGAGCCCTTCTCCGCTCTCGCGTTCAAGATCATGACTGACCCGTTCGTCGGAAAGCTCTGCTTCTTCCGCGTATATTCAGGCTCTGTCTCGGTCGGAACCAACGTTTATAACTCTTCCAAGGATAAGAAGGAGAGATTCGGACGTATCCTTCTCATGCACGCTAACGACCGTAAGGATCTTGAAATCTGCTACGCAGGTGACATTGCCGCTGTCGTTTCCACGAAGTACACCACCACCGGTGATACTTTCTGCGATGAGGAGCATCCTGTCATCCTCGAGTCCATGGAATTCCCGGAGCCTGTCATCCGTCAGGCAATCGAGCCGAAGACCAAAGCCGGTCAGGAGAAGATGGGTATCGCCCTCGCAAAGCTTGCCGAGGAAGACCCGACCTTCAGAACCTATACCGACGAGGAAACCGGCCAGACCATCATCGCCGGAATGGGCGAGCTTCACCTCGAGATCATCATCGACCGACTCCTCCGCGAGTTCAAGGTCGAGGCGAACATCGGTAAGCCGCAGGTCGCATACAAGGAGACCATCCGCAAGAAGGTCGACCACGAGTGCAAGTACAAGAAGCAGTCCGGTGGTTCCGGTCAGTACGGTCATGTCAAGATCATTCTTGAGCCGAACGAGCCCGGCAAGGGCTACGAGTTCATCAACGCCGTCACCGGCGGCGCTATCCCGAAGGAATTTATTGAACCTGTCAACCAGGGTATCCAGAGCGCAATGCAGAACGGTGTCCTCGCAGGCTACAATGTCGTCGACGTGAAGGTCACTCTTTACGATGGTTCTTACCATGAAGTCGACTCCTCGGAAATGGCGTTCAAGATCGCCGGCTCCATGGCTTTCAAGGAAGCTATGAGAAAGGCTGATCCGGTACTCACCGAGCCGATCATGAAGGTCACGACGATCACTCCGAACGATTACCTCGGAGACATCATCGGCGACTTCAACTCCCGCCGCGGTGCTATCCAGTCCATGAACGACAATGGTAAAGGTGTCACCGAGATCATCGCTGAGGTTCCGCTGTCCGAGATGTTCGGCTACGCAACCGATATGCGTTCGAAGTCTCAGGGTCGTGCTCAGTACACGATGGAGCCTCTCTGCTTCAAGCAGGTTCCGAAGTCCATTCAGGACGAGATCATCGCTGCCCGCGGAAAGGGCAACTGATAAACCTTCCGGATATCCGGAGGTTGTCACGCGGATCAATCCGGTCCGTTCCGCCGTGTTTTCACGCGGCACATGCAAGATGGAATTATCCGCCGGGTGTCAACCGGCGTCCGGCGGTGTTTCATATCCAGGTTATAAACCGCATCGCGGTTTTGACACAATAATAAATCTCAACCAATTTTAAGGAGGATTTGTAAAATGGCAAAGGCTAAATTCGAAAGAACCAAACCCCACGTTAACATCGGTACCATCGGTCACGTCGACCACGGCAAGACCACCCTTACCGCTGCTATCACCAAGGTTCTCGCTCTCCAGAACGGCAAGAACGAGTTCCTCGCATACGATCAGATCGACAACGCGCCTGAGGAGAAGGCACGTGGTATCACAATCAACACCCGTCACGTTGAGTACGAGACCGCTAAGCGTCACTACGCTCACGTCGACTGCCCTGGTCACGCTGACTATGTCAAGAACATGATCACCGGTGCAGCTCAGATGGACGGCGCTATCCTCGTCGTCGCTGGTACTGACGGTCCTCTCCAGCAGACCCGCGAGCACGTTCTGCTCGCTCGTCAGGTCGGCGTTCCGGCTATCGTTGTTTTCATGAACAAGTGCGATATCGTCGACGACCCTGAGCTTCTCGACCTCGTCGAGATGGAGATCCGTGACCTCCTCAACGAGTACAACTTCCCTGGCGATGATACTCCTATCATCCGCGGCTCCGCTCGTGAGGCTCTTCTCTCCACTTCCACCGACATCAACGCTCCTGAGTACGCTCCTATCATCGAACTCATGAACACCGTTGATGAGTACATTCCGACTCCTGAGAGAAACGATAACCTTCCGTTCCTTATGCCTGTCGAGGACGTCTTCTCGATCTCCGGCCGTGGTACTGTTGCTACCGGTCGTGTCGAGCGCGGCGTTATCAAGATGAACGAGGAAGTCGAGATCATCGGTCTCACCACCGAGAGAAAGAAGACTGTCGTTACCGGTATCGAGATGTTCCACAAGCTCCTCGATATGGCTGAGGCAGGCGATAACATCGGTGCCCTCCTTCGTGGTATCCAGAAGAAC